>OLQY01000063.1_pt1 | contig 128810 bp, 101 predicted proteins | sample 1672851 | NCBI WGS metagenome assembly OLQY01 (sample SAMEA3136730, study PRJEB25190) | human gut metagenome
CTGTGCCTCGACCACCGCCAGCGCAACCATATTGACAATGCGGCGCACGGAAGCGATCGGCGTCAGAATATGTACCGGCTTCGCCACTCCCATTAGCACCGGTCCGACGGTCACCCCTTCCGAACTGGAGACACGCAGCAGGTTATAGCTAATGCGCGCGGCTTCCATATTCGGCATCACCAGAATGTTGGCCGAGCCTTTCAACGGGCTGTCCGGCATCCGCTCATGGCGAATACTTTCCACCAGCGCCGCATCGCCGTGCATTTCACCATCGATCATCAGATCCGGCGCCAGCGCTTTCACTCGCTCCAGCGCTTCGCGCATTTTGCTCGCTGACGGACAGTCAGAGGAACCGAAGTTGGAGTGCGACAGCAGCGCCACGCGCGGCTCAATACCAAAACGACGGACGCTTTCCGCCGCCATCAGGGTGATTTCCGCCAGCTGCTCCGGCGTAGGATCGTTATTGACGTAGGTGTCGGCGATAAAGGTGTTACCGCTTGGCAGCAGCAGCGCGTTCATGGCCCCCGCGGTGCTGACGCCGTCCCGGTAGCCGAACAGCGGCTGAACCACCCCATAATGCTCATGGTAGTCGCCGATGGTGCCGCAGATCATGGCATCCGCCTCGCCACGATGCACCATGATTGCGCCAATGACCGTCGTATTGGCAATCACCGCCCGCTGCGCCTGCTCCTGGGTCACGCCGCGGCGTTTCATGATCTGGTAATACTCGCCCCAGTACTCTTTAAAGCGCGGATCGGATTCGTTATTGACGATCTCAAAATCCACGCCGGCTTTGATCTGCAGCCCCAGCTTCTGGATACGCATTTCAATCACGCTCGGACGGCCGATCAGAATCGGTTTTGCCAGCCCCAGCGATACCAGCTCCTGAGTTGCGTGCAGGACGCGCGACTCTTCGCCTTCCGCCAGCACCACGCGCCTGGGCTCTTTGCGCGCCTGGGAGAAAATCGGCTTCATGAACAGGTTAGTTTTGTAGACAAACTCGCTGAGTTTCTCAATATAGGCGTCGAAGTCGGCAATCGGACGCGTGGCTACACCGGAGTCCATTGCCGCTTTGGCGACCGCCGGAGCGATCTTGACGATCAGGCGCGGATCGAACGGTTTCGGAATGATATATTCCGGACCAAAGCTCAGATCCTGATCGCCGTAGGCAGAGGCGACCACTTCGCTCTGTTCGGCATGTGCCAGTTCCGCTATCGCGTGGACTGCAGCCAGCTTCATCTCTTCGTTAATCGCCGTGGCGCCAACGTCCAGCGCCCCGCGGAAGATGAACGGGAAGCACAGCACGTTGTTGACCTGGTTAGGGTAGTCAGAACGCCCGGTGCAGATGATGGCATCTTCGCGGACCTGCTTCGCCAGCGGCGGCAGAATCTCCGGTTCCGGGTTAGCCAGGGCGAGGATCAGCGGCGCGCGGGCCATTTTTTTCACCATCTCCGGGGTCAGCACTTTCGGGCCTGAACAGCCGAGGAAAATATCCGCTCCGTCAATCACATCGTCCAGCGTGCGTTTGCCGTCATCTTCTACCGCGTAGGCCGCCTTGGTCTCTGCCATGTGAGGCTCACGGTCTTTATAGATGACGCCTTTGGAATCGCAGACCACGATATTGTGTTTCTGCATACCCAGCGCCACCAGCAAATTCATGCAGGCAATCGCCGCCGCGCCCGCGCCGGATACTACCATCCGAACGTCGGAAAGATTCTTCTCAACCACCCGCAGGCCGTTAATAATCGCCGCGGTGCTGATAATGGCCGTACCGTGCTGATCGTCATGGAACACAGGAATGTTCATGCGCTCGCGCAGCTTTTGCTCGATGTAGAAACACTCTGGCGCTTTGATGTCTTCGAGGTTGATGCCGCCGAAGGTGGGCTCCAGCGCCGCCACGACATCGATAAATTTATCCGGGTTCAGCTCATCGACTTCGATATCGAACACATCAATACCGGCGAATTTTTTAAACAAAACGCCCTTGCCTTCCATCACCGGCTTACCGGCTAGCGCACCAATATTCCCCAGTCCCAGCACCGCGGTGCCGTTGGAAACAACGGCCACCAGGTTGCCGCGGGCGGTATATTTGTAGGCGGCCAGCGGATCTTTCTCGATTTCCAGACAAGGTGCCGCCACGCCTGGTGAGTAGGCCAGCGCCAGATCGCGCTGTGTGGCCAGAGGCTTGGTTGGGACAACCTGAATTTTCCCGGGAACGGGAAACTCATGGAAATCGAGGGCACTTTGTTTCAACTGCTCATCCATTTTATTGTTCCTTTCACGTATCGGTCGTAGGGGGTGTGCGTAATGACTATCCTGGTGCCCACCCCAGGTGGCGCATAGTATCTCGCCTGACGGCTTTTCAAACTTTGAACGCCGCCAAACTCTCGCCATCGCAATGGTATATTTGTTATCGATTTATAACATTTATGTAACCTGATTTCGAAAGCAATGATAGTCCCGTCTGCTATGCTTTTTAGTTATCCACCCCATAAACGCCTCGACAGACAATCAACAAAAACTCATGCAACATCTTGTTTCAGGAGTCCATTATGTCCCGAAGAGAACTTGCCAACGCCATTCGCGCCCTGAGCATGGACGCTGTACAGAAAGCCAACTCCGGCCACCCCGGCGCCCCGATGGGGATGGCGGATATCGCCGAAGTCCTGTGGAATGATTTCCTTAAACACAATCCGGGGAATCCGCACTGGTATGACCGTGACCGCTTTGTGCTCTCAAACGGTCATGCGTCCATGCTGCTGTATAGCCTGTTGCATCTGACCGGCTACGATCTGCCGCTGTCCGAACTGAAAAACTTTCGCCAGCTCCATTCCAAAACCCCCGGCCACCCGGAACACGGCTATACCCCCGGCGTCGAGACCACCACCGGCCCGCTTGGCCAGGGGCTGGCCAACGCCGTCGGCATGGCGATTGCCGAGCGCACGCTGGCGGCGCAGTTTAACCGTCCCGGCCATGACATTGTCGATCACTATACCTGGGTGTTTATGGGCGATGGCTGTCTGATGGAGGGGATTTCCCACGAAGCCAGCTCGCTGGCGGGGACGCTGGGTCTTGGCAAGCTGATCGGCTTCTACGACCATAACGGCATCTCAATCGATGGTAAAACCGACGGCTGGTTTACCGACGATACCGCCGCGCGCTTTCGGGCCTATCACTGGCACGTGATTGGCGATATTGACGGTCACGACCCGCAGGCAGTGAAACAGGCAATTCTCGAGGCGCAAAACGTCACGGATAAACCTTCGCTGATCATCTGCCGTACCGTGATTGGCTATGGCTCACCGAATAAAGCCGGTTCGGAAGAGTCCCATGGCGCTGCGCTGGGGGAAAAAGAGGTGGCGTTAGCCCGCGAGAAGCTGGGCTGGAAACATCCACCGTTTGAGATCCCCAAAGAGATTTATCAGCAATGGGATGCCCGGCCGCGCGGCGAGCAGGCAGAACAGACGTGGAATCAGCGGTTCGCCGCGTATCAGCAGCAGTATCCACAACTGGCGGCGGAGCTAAAACGCAGAATGGACGGCGCGCTGCCGGAGAGCTGGGGCGATGCGGCGCACGACTATATCGCGCAACTGCAGGCCGAGCCGGCGAAAATTGCCAGCCGTAAAGCGTCGCAAAATGCCCTGAACGCCTACGGACCGCTTCTGCCGGAGCTGCTGGGCGGGTCAGCGGATCTGGCGCCGAGCAACCTCACCATCTGGTCCGGGTCAACATCGATCAAAGAGGACGTGGCGGGCAACTATATTCATTATGGCGTGCGCGAGTTCGGCATGACGGCGATCGGCAACGGCATTGCCCTTCACGGCGGCTTTATCCCTTATACGTCCACCTTCCTGATGTTTGTCGAATATGCGCGTAACGCGGCGCGAATGGCAGCGCTGATGAAAGCCAGACAGATTATGGTCTATACCCATGACTCGATTGGGTTAGGGGAAGATGGCCCCACTCATCAGGCGGTCGAACAGCTGGCCAGTCTGCGATTGACGCCGAACTTCAGCACCTGGCGCCCCTGCGATCAGGTCGAAACGGCGGTGGCGTGGCAGGCGGCGATTGAACGGCAAACCGGCCCCACCGCGCTGATTCTGTCGCGGCAAAACCTGGCGCAAATGGCGCGGACGCCGCAACAGGTACAGGATATTGCCCGCGGCGGCTACGTGCTGAAAGATGCGGGGGGCAAACCGGATTTAATCCTGATAGCCACCGGTTCCGAAGTGGAGATAACCGTGCTGGCGGCGGAAAAACTGCTCGCCAAAGGGGTTAACGTGCGGGTAGTCTCCCTGCCCTCAACCGATGTTTTCGATGCGCAAGATGAGGCATATCGGGAGTCGGTTCTTCCGGCTAACGTCAGCGCCAGAATTGCGGTTGAGGCCGGTATCGCCGACTACTGGTATAAATATGTCGGGCTGAAGGGCGCCATCGTGGGAATGAGAAGCTACGGTGAATCAGCGCCGGCGGAGAAGCTGTTCCCGTTCTTTGGCTTTACCGTCGAGCATATTGTCAGTCTCGCGGATGAAATATGTAACGGGTAACCCATAGCGTGGGCCAGGCATCTGGCCCCTGCCAGTTATCACACTGCGGCTGCTGCGCATAGCGAACCAGGCTAAACCGCTGGCCATCATAGCGCCAGCGGGTCTGAACCCCGCAATCGCCGGGGCCGCGCCCTTTATCCAGAGTCACCAGCTCGTGACGTCGCTCATCAATACTGGCATTAATCAGTTCAATATCACGCGCCGCATTGCCCGGCGGCTGGAAGGGCAGCGTCAAACGGACCTGGCGGGCCACATACGGCTGCTGGCGCGACACCAGCCAGGCCAGCCAGATTGTGTTGTACGCTCCGGCTTCGCAACTGACCATCAGTAACACCTTCTCATCCGTCAACGCGGTAACCCGAATCTCACGGCGGAAAGGGTCCAGCGAACAGGCGCTATTGTTCATCCGCTCGTTGCCGTAATCCATCAAATCATTGAGCTCCTCCCGACTGAGCGGTGATTGCGAGAAGTCAACTTTGCCAACTGCCCGCAGCGCAGGTGCCGGAGGCACGCTAAGCGGCGGTTCTTCCCCCTTCCCCACCCACGCGGTTTCACTGCCGACACGCTTTTGATGGCTATCGATAAACAGCAGCGCGGCTTTCAGCCCTTGCAGAGAAATGCTTTGCAGTCCGTTAACCAGGGTTATCGCCTGTCCTTCCTGCACCTGCTGGAGAAAAGCATCGATCGTCACGCTATCTCCGGTTTTGATCAGCTTATCCGCAACCAGCCAGTGTTTATCGGTCAACGCCAGCGGTTTACCGTCAAGCAAAAGACGAGGAGCGATCGGCGCCAGGGCGGCCACCGGGTTACCGATACCGCCCAGCTCAATGCGCAGGCTGGCATCCGTAACGGCGCCGGCGCTGCGGCTGAGAGTCATAACCAGTCCGTGATGCAGACCGACGTTGCGAGCGACGCAGAAATTCTGATTATTGCAGGTGACCAGCCAGTCGCCGAATAGCTGTTGTACCGGCGCCGCCCACGCCCACGACGCCGGTAGTAAACCGAAAAGCAGAAAAAAAAGAACCCGATAAAGCATGCGCGGCACAACCCCAGAGAAGAACGCTCAAAACAGCAGCCATCTTCACCAGCGGCGGCACGTTACTCAATCAGATTTATCAGATAACCCCGCCATCAGTCCCGATGTTTGCAGGTATTGCAGCAGAATCACCGCCTTGCCATCGCGTATCGCGCCGTCGGCGACCATCTGCAATGCCTGGCGAAAAGGCAGCTCCAGTACCTCGATATCTTCATCTTCAACGCCGCCGCCGCGCGTTTTGCGCTGCGCATCGCTGTACTCGGCGATGAAGAAGTGGACAATTTCGGTCACCCCGCCGGGAGACATATACAGCTCGAACAGCTTATGCGCATCGCCGACTTCGTATCCGGTCTCTTCGATGGCCTCTTTGCGGATGCAGGCTTCAGGCTCGTCGTTATCCAACAGTCCGGCGCAGGTTTCGATCAGCATTCCGTCCTCGTTACCGTTGACCCAGGTGGCGACACGAAACTGACGGACCAACACGACGGTTTGCTTGCGGCGGTTATACAGCAGCACCGTGGCACCGTTGCCGCGATCGTAAACCTCGCGCTTATGACGGACCACGCTGCCGTCGCTACGCGTCAGCTCGTAGGTCATATTGCGCAAAATAAAGTAGTTTTCAGAGAGGAGTTTATCTTTGATAACGTTGATGTTGAGTGACATACGGCCCCGCAGCGTGGAATGACGCTGTCATACTACGCTGCGGAGTCGGGTTTGTCGTTAGTGAAGCAGGGCCGATTTTACGCCGAGATAATCCATGATCCCCTGCGCCGCATGGCGGCCTTCGGCCATCGCCGTCACCACCAGATCGGCGCCGCGGACGGCATCTCCGCCGGCAAAAATTTTGTCGTGCGTGGTCTGATAGCGGTAGCGGCTCTCGACACTGGCCTTAATCCGCCCCCGGTCATCGAGCTGTACGCCGACGGACTCCAGCCACGGCATCCCGTGGGGATGAAAACCAAAGGCCATAATCACCGCATCGGCCGGCATCACGAACTCGCTGCCCGGCAGCGGCGATGGGCTGCGACGCCCCTGCTTATCCGGTTCGCCCAGCTGTGTGCGCAGAAAACGTACGCCGTTAACCCGGCCGTCGCTATCCAGTTCCAGCGTCACCGGCTGAACGTTAAATTCGAACGCCGCCCCTTCTTCACGAGCGTTTTTCACCTCTTTTTTCGACCCCGGCATATTGGCCTCATCGCGACGATAGGCGCAGGTCACCTTTTTCGCCCCGTGACGCAGCGCGGTGCGCACGCAGTCCATCGCCGTGTCGCCGCCCCCCAGCACCACGACATTCAGCCCGTGGGTATTGACGTAAGGCTCTTCGGGTTGCTCACTCAACCCCATGACTTGCTTAGTATTGGCAATCAGGAACGGCAGCGCATCATAGACCCCCGGGGCATCTTCATTCGGCAGTCCCGCTTTCATGGAACGATAGGTTCCGGCGCCAATAAATAGCGCATCGTACTCTGCCAGCAAGGTGGTTAACGCCACGTCCTTGCCCACTTCACACTCCAGTTCAAAGCGGATACCCATCTCAGTAAAAATCTCTCGTCGCCGGGCCAGCAGTGACTTTTCCAGCTTGAAGGCCGGAATGCCAAAAGTCAGCAACCCGCCAATTTCCGGATGACGGTCAAAGACCACCGGCTGCACGCCGTTGCGGATCAGCCGGTCAGCACAGGCCAGTCCCGCCGGCCCGGCGCCGATAATGGCCACTTTTTTCCCGCTGTCGACAACCCGGGAGAGGTCCGGTCGCCAACCCTGTGCCAGCGCCCGATCGGATATATAGCGCTCGATGTTGCCAATTGTCACCGCGCCATGTTCATCGCGCAGCGTACAGGCCCCTTCACACAGGCGATCCTGCGGGCAAACGCGGCCGGTTATCTCCGGCAGGCAGTTGGTTTGATGGGACAGCGCCACGGCGGCGTCGATATCCCCCGCTTGCAGCCGTTCAATCCACTGGGGTATATGGTTATGTAGCGGGCAGGTCCATTCACAGATACTGTGTTCGCCGCACTGCAGGCAGCGCTCCGAGGCCTGCTGCGCCTGCCCGGCGTTAAAGGGCAGAACGATCTCGGCAAAATCCTTCTTGCGGATCGCCGCGGCCCGTTTATCGGCCTCGCTACGCAGAGGCGTTGCCGCCATCTGGCTGACTTTTGCGCCAGCGCTCGGTAATGCCATATCGCCTGGTTGCGCATGCCACGGCCGCGCATCCATCCGCGCCGTACGCAGGCGTCGCTGTTTGGCCATCGCGGAAAGAGTCGCTTCCGTCGCCAGCTGCAGCGCCTGCGCCGGGCAGTTTTGCACGCAGGAAGGTCCGCCTTCACGGCCGCTGCACAGATCGCATTTATGTGCGGTGGCTTTCACTTTCCCCGCCGCCGCCGGTAACAGCACGATCTCCATGACGCCAAACGGACAGGCCACCATGCAGGATTTACAGCCGATGCACTTCTCCTCGTCAACCTGCACGCTGTCGTTTATCTGACGAATGGCATCATTCGGGCAGCTGCGGGCGCAGGGGGCGCTTTCACAATGGCGACATGTTATTGCGTTACGTTTTTGCTCGTGCTTCATCACGGTAATGCGCGGTAAGAAGCGCTGTGGGGTCAGGACGTGCTGCTCGTCGTTGTGTGCCATCACGCAGGCCACTTCGCAGGCTTTACAGCCGATACATTTGCGACTATCGCTGATAATAAAGTGGTTCATGGTATCCTTCGGTCTTTGCTAAATAACCCCTCGATTCGCATGACTATTTATTACCCGACAAAACGGGGCTGGAACAATGTTCATTTGCCCGAAATAGTTTTTTTCTGGAGATAACCCGTTTTGGATCAAATTCTTTGACTTAAATGAAATTGCGTTTTATTTAACGTAGCAAGCAGAAAACTGTCTAACGATGGCAAACAGGCTCCGGGGTAAGCGGCGGTTTTCGCAAAGAGAGTCGGAGAGTTCTTTACGGTGTCCGCTAAAGCCACACGATAAATTACACTATCTCCTTAATTTCTCCACGTTTGCCCGTGGCGTTGCCTATAAAGTGTCACAGACGGTGCGGTAACAAAAATGTACACAATGAGGTCTCAATTCTGATGGCGAATTTTTTTATCGATCGCCCCATTTTCGCGTGGGTTCTGGCGATCCTGCTATGCCTGACCGGAACGCTCGCAATCTTGTCACTTCCCGTTGAGCAATATCCCGATCTTGCGCCGCCTAACGTGCGCATTACCGCCAATTATCCCGGCGCCTCCGCACAAACGCTGGAAAATACCGTCACCCAGGTTATCGAACAGAATATGACCGGCCTCGATAACCTGATGTATATGTCTTCCCAGAGCAGCTCTTCGGGCCAGGCGACGATTACGCTGACCTTTACCGCCGGCACGAATCCCAACGAAGCCATGCAGCAGGTACAAAACCAGCTGCAATCGGCAATGAAAAAACTGCCTCAGGATGTGCAAAATCAGGGGGTGACGGTACGTAAAACCGGTGATACCAACATTCTGACCATCGCATTCGTCTCAACTGACGGCAGCATGGATAAGCAGGATATCGCCGACTACGTGGCCAGTAACATTCAGGAACCGCTCAGCCGCGTGAATGGCGTTGGCGATATTACGGCCTACGGCTCGCAATACTCAATGCGCATCTGGCTTGATCCGGCCAAACTCACCAGCGTGCAGATGACGGCGAAAGATGTCACCGACGCCATCGAATCACAGAACGCGCAGATTGCGGTCGGCCAGCTTGGCGGAACGCCGTCGGTCGATAATCAGTCGCTCAACGCCACCATTAACGCCCAGTCGCTGCTGCAAACGCCGCAGCAGTTCCGCGATATTACGCTGCGCGTGAATCCGGACGGTTCGCTGGTGACGCTCGGCGATGTGGCGAAAGTCGAACTGGGCGCGGAAAGCTACGATTACCTCAGCCGCTACAACCGCAACCCGGCCTCCGGCCTTGGCGTGCAGCTGGCCTCGGGGGCAAACGAAATGCAGACCGCGGAGCTGGTGCTCAATCGTCTGGATGAGCTGTCGCAGTATTTCCCTCACGGCCTTGAATATAAAATTGCCTACGAAACCACCTCCTTCGTGAAGGCCTCTATCCATGACGTGGTAAAAACGTTGCTGGAAGCTATCGTGCTGGTGTTCCTGGTGATGTACCTGTTCCTGCAAAACATCCGCGCAACGCTCATCCCAACCATTGCCGTACCGGTGGTTCTGATGGGGACCTTCGCCATCCTGTTTGCCTGCGGCTACAGTATCAACACCCTGACGATGTTCGCGATGGTGCTGGCGATAGGTCTGCTGGTGGATGATGCTATCGTGGTTGTCGAGAACGTTGAGCGCATCATGAGCGAAGAGGGGCTTTCGCCGCGTGAAGCGACACGAAAATCCATGGGCCAGATTCAGGGGGCGCTGGTCGGGATCGCGATGGTACTGTCGGCGGTCTTTATCCCGATGGCCTTCTTCGGCGGCACAACCGGCGCCATTTATCGTCAGTTTTCTATTACCATCGTCTCGGCGATGGTGCTGTCGGTACTCGTGGCCATGATCCTCACCCCGGCCCTGTGTGCTACCTTGCTGAAACCCATGAAGAAAGGCGAAGAACACGGTAAAAAAGGCTTCTTTGGCTGGTTTAACCGTATGTTCAACCGTAACGCCAGCCGTTATGAAACCGCCGTAGGCAAAATTCTTCACCGTTCGCTGCGCTGGATAGCTATCTACGCGCTGCTGTTGGGGGGGATGGTCTTTATGTTCTTACGCCTCCCGACTTCGTTCCTGCCTCAGGAAGACCGCGGCATGTTCCTGACCTCGGTGCAGCTGCCGAGCGGCGCAACGCAACAGCAGACCTTAAAAGTCGTGCAAAAAGTTGAGGACTATTTCTTTAGCCATGAACAGGCCAACGTTGCTTCGATTTTCGCCACCGTGGGCTCTGGCCCGGGAGGCAATGGTCAGAACGTCGCGCGCATGTTTATCCGCCTGAAAGACTGGGATGAACGGGATGCGAAAACCGGTACCTCGTTTGCGATCATTGAACGCGCGACAAAAGCCTTTAACAGCATTAACGAGGCGCGCGTCTTCGCCACTAACCCACCGGCCATCAGCGGGCTGGGCAGTTCCGCCGGTTTTGATATGGAGCTCGAAGACCACGCCGGCAACGGGCACGCGGCGCTCATGGCAGCCCGCGACACGCTGCTCGATCTGGCGGCGAAAGACGACCGGTTGACCCGGGTTCGCCATAACGGCCTTGACGATAGCCCGCAGCTGCAGATTGATATCGATCAGCGGAAAGCCCAGGCGCTGGGCGTGTCTATTGACGATATCAACAACACGTTGCAAACCGCCTGGGGCTCAAGCTACGTGAACGATTTTATGGATCGCGGCCGCGTGAAGAAAGTCTACGTCCAGTCCGCCGCCCCTTACCGCATGCTGCCTGACGATATTAATCTGTGGTATGTGCGCAACAGCAGCGGCACGATGGTGCCCTTCTCGGCATTTGCCACCTCGCGCTGGCAAACCGGCTCCCCGCGCCTGGAGCGCTATAACGGCTACTCGGCGGTGGAAATCATCGGTGAAGCGGCTCCGGGCATCAGTACCGGTACCGCGATGGCTATCATGGAAGATCTGACCAGACAGCTGCCAAACGGCTTTGGGCTCGACTGGACGGCCATGTCCTATCAGGAACGACTGTCCGGCGCGCAGGCGCCGGCGCTGTACGCCATTTCGCTGCTGGTGGTGTTCTTGTGTCTGGCTGCGCTGTATGAGAGCTGGTCTATCCCGTTCTCGGTCATGCTGGTGGTGCCGCTGGGGGTTATCGGTGCGCTGATGGCCACATGGATGCGCGGTCTTGAAAACGACGTGTACTTCCAGGTTGGCCTGCTGACGGTTATCGGCCTGTCGGCGAAAAACGCCATTCTGATCGTCGAGTTTGCTAATGAGCTCAACGAGAAAGGGGAAGATTTACTCGCCGCCACGCTGTCGGCCTGTCGCCAGCGTCTGCGTCCGATCCTGATGACTTCGCTGGCCTTTATTTTTGGAGTCCTGCCGATGGCGACCAGCACCGGCGCTGGTTCCGGTAGCCAGCATGCCGTGGGCACCGGGGTGATGGGCGGAATGATTTCCGCCACGGTCCTGGCTATCTTCTTCGTCCCTCTATTCTTCGTACTGGTACGTCGACGCTTTCCGCAAAAAGAGCGCCCGCAATAAGCCGGCAGGATCCTGAGCGTCCCGTTTCTTCCCCGGGAAATAACAAAAAGGCGACTGTCATAGTCGCCTTTTTTTATCTGTTTAACACCGCCGGGCTATTATTTTAGCCGTACGATTACCCTGCTCACATTGAGGATTTTATTTACGCAGCATACCTTCAATAAAATCTTTCCAGTTCCCTAGTTCATGTTCAATCATAATAGCCTCTCTTATTATTATGGGTAATTTTATGCAAATCGGTTTGGGAAAGGAAGTGCATTAAGGTTATCACTGCGATTGCTGGTAACCCCTTCTACGCCATCATCTCTCTGATTTACTGCTACTATGGGCCCGGGAGTGGAAATTTAATGTGATGCATAGCAACATTTAGCAACATTACGCCTGTTTTCAGATAATTTACACTACCGATATCCTGCTCTTTATATCCCCTGCCTGCAGGCGATTTCCGGGATATCGTTAGCGGACTGGTTAATATTCACCCAGTGCATATATAGAGGGTAAAAAAGGATATTTATTCACGCGATTCACGTATTATTTTATACAGCCTGCTGTATTCGGAAATTTCTGAGTTAATCGCTTAAACCAACGTAAAAGAAAAGGTTTCATTTATGCTGACTATGTACGGAATCAAAAACTGCGACACCATTAAAAAGGCCCGCCGCTGGCTGGAAGCGCATCAAATTGCATATCAGTTCCATGATTATCGTGCCGATGGCCTGGATCGCGAGTTGTTAAACACCTTTATCGCCGAACTGGGCTGGGAAGCATTACTCAACACGCGCGGTACAACCTGGCGGAAACTGGATGAAGCCGTGCGTGCCGGTATCAATAACGCCGATGCCGCCGCCGCGCTGATGCTGGAAATGCCGGCAATTATCAAACGCCCATTGCTCTGCGCGCCCGGGCAGCCTATGCTGCTGGGTTTCAGTGAACTCACTTATAAGAAGCTTGTTAACGAGGTATAGTCTATGTCTTGCCCGGTCATTGAGCTGGCTCAGCAGCTTATTCGCCGCCCTTCCCTCAGCCCCGATGATGCGGGATGTCAGGCGTTAATGATTGAACGCCTGCGTGCGATTGGCTTTACCGTGGAACCGATGGATTTCGGCGATACGCAAAATTTCTGGGCCTGGCGCGGGCGCGGTGAAACGCTGGCCTTTGCCGGCCATACCGACGTGGTTCCGGCCGGCGATGCTGACCGTTGGATTAACCCGCCCTTCGAACCCACCATCCGCGACGGCATGCTGTTTGGCCGTGGCGCGGCAGATATGAAAGGCTCGCTGGCCGCGATGGTGGTTGCCGCCGAGCGCTTTGTCGCCCAGTACCCGAATCATAAAGGTCGTCTGGCCTTTTTGATCACCTCTGATGAAGAGGCCAGCGCGCATAACGGAACGGTGAAAGTGGTCGAAGCGCTGATGGCCCGCAACGAACGCCTGGACTACTGCCTGGTCGGCGAACCGTCAAGCACCGAAGTCGTCGGTGACGTGGTCAAAAACGGTCGTCGTGGCTCACTCACCTGTAACCTGACCATTCACGGCGTGCAGGGGCATGTCGCTTACCCGCATCTCGCCGATAACCCGGTGCACCGCGCGGCCCCTATGCTGACGGAGCTGGTTGGAATCGAGTGGGATAAAGGCAATGAATTCTTCCCCCCCACCAGCATGCAGATAGCCAACGTACAGGCGGGTACCGGGAGCAATAACGTGATCCCCGGCGACATGTATGTTCAGTTCAACTTCCGCTTTAGCACTGAACTGACCGACGAGATGATTAAAGCCCGCGTCGTCGAGCTGCTGGATAAATATCAGCTGCGCTATACCCTGGACTGGTGGCTGTCTGGCCAGCCGTTCCTCACCAGCCGTGGCAAACTGGTCGAAGCGGTGGTGAACGCCATTGAGCACTATAATGAGATCAAACCCCAGCTGCTGACCAACGGCGGTACCTCTGACGGTCGCTTTATCGCTCGCATGGGTGCGCAGGTGGTTGAGCTGGGACCGGTGAATGCGACAATTCACAAAATCAATGAGTGTGTTAACGCCGCCGACCTGCAGCTGCTGGCGCGGATGTATCAACGCATCATGGAACAACTGGTCGCCTGACGACCTCGACCTGAAAAGAGGAAGCGCACATGGAATGGCTAATCAACCACTGGTGGATTCTGGTGCTGGTATTTTTGGTGGGCGTCATGATTAACGTCATTAAGGATCTTAATCGCGTTGACCACAAAAAGTTTCTCGCCAATAAGCCAGAACTGCCGCCCCATCGTGATTGTAACGATAAATGGGACGATGACGACGACTGGCCGAAGCACGACCAGCCGAAGAAGTAAGATTTCGGCCCTGCCCCCGGTCAATCCCACACGGCCGGGAATGCCCCGGATAGCGGCGTGATACGCCTTATCCGGGGAGTACGTTCACGAAATCAGTTCGCTTAGAGCAATTCGATAATATCGTCGTCTTTCGGCGTACTGCCGCTCAACGCTTCGTCAAAATAGTGCTTCGGCACGGTATAGCGCAGGCGCTCAAGGGCAAACTGCATGCTGCGATCGTCAATCGCGTGCCCCAGATCCTCGACAATATCCAGCGTCACGTCGCCACCCGCCTGCTGAAGCGCCTCCTGGGCCGAAACCGCCCACGCCAGATCGATAACGCGATCCTCGCCGCCGTGAATCAGATGGATGGTTGTCGCGGTGGTTGCCGACTGCGGAAGCGTCGCATACCGTCCGTTAAAGGCGATAACCCGTGATGCCAGCCCAGGCTCGGCTTTGATGCTCTCCAGAGACATAATCGCCCCCTGCGAGAAACCAATCAGTGCCGTCGCCCGCGGACCGACGCCGCTCTGTTTCTGCCAGTAGCGAACGGTCTCAATAAAGGTCGGCATAATGGCATCAATACGCGACTGGCGATTTTCCTCCGTCACCCCCTGAACCGAGAACCACTGGCGACCCGGCGGTGGACCGCAAGGTTCCGCGCCACCGATGCTGACGATCAGCGCATCCGGAAACTGCGGCGCAAACAGGCTACCGATTTGCCCCATTGCAACCGGGTTATCGCCGACGCCATGAAACAGCAACAGCAGCTGTTGGGCAGGTGTCGCAGGGCTTTGCACAATAAAATGGTCGTGTTTCATGGCTGTCTCCTTAGTTTACGTGGGCAGTTTACGCCGCACGCGGAATATGACCATGACATTTAACTGAATGAGTTAGTTAAAAAAATTGCAGTTCCCCAACCTGCTGACGCAGTCTCTCCGCCCGCGATGCGTCGAGGTTCAGCAGCGCCAGTCCCGCTTCTTCGCGCAGCCTGGCCAGCAGCGCTTTGCGTCCGGACAGACGCAGCCCGGCGCAAATCTCCGCTTCATCCTGGCGTTGCAGACGGGCGCGAAGCGCCGGAAGCGGCAGCCCGCAGTGAAACAGCAGGCGGTTCAGGCTGCCAACCACCGCCAGCAGCGGGCGATGGGCAAACGCGAACCCCGCCACATCCAGCCAGTCGTCATCCGTAAGCATAGCTGCTGGCGCCATCGGCCGCGGGAATAACGCTTCCCGCCACTCCCACAGCCAGAACTCATCGCGCGCCAGACGCTGCGACTCCCGTAGAACCAGTTCGTGCCCCGCAGGGGTTAACGGATAAAGCGCCATCGCCGTGTAGCACCCGCTGCTTGCCTCACGATGGGTACCTAAACGCACCAGCGTAAAACCGCAGCGCTGCCAGAAGCGCCCTAGCTCTGGCGTATAGCCAAAGCTGACCGATAGATAATCGAGGCCGTGGCTTTGCGCTACCGCCCGGGCTACCAGAGCCTGACCAAGCCCCTCGCGTTGTCGGGTCGGATGCACGGCGATACGGGTGATTCGCTGCCCCAATAGCGTAGCAGCCAGCGGGCTTCCGCCGTGGGCCGCCAACGACTGCGCCACCAGATTACCGCGCGGGCGGCGAAAACCGGCCCATACCGCCCGGCTGAGAGCGGGATCAAGCCCCCCCTCCTCCACCCGCCATACCGCCGCGGCCACGCCGTTGCTCGTGCGGGCGCAGGTAAAATGCTGACCCGGCGCATCCATCATCCGCCGCAAATCCAGCGGCGATGTGCGGTAATGTGCGCCGGAGAGCAGCTGATACATCGCCTCGGCAAGCCCGTCCTGCTGCTGCCAGCTGTCCTGACTCACCGCCTCAAACGTCACCTCCCCTGCTGGAGATTGGGTAAAGGTTTCATCGCCAAACAGGAGTAATTCACTGACCAATGCTTCCAGCGGGCAGCCAGGGGCCCAGCGGATAGGATCAAGCAGACTAAACTGGCGCAGGTGAGGAAAGCTGGCGCAAAACTTGAGCAGAAAACCGCGGCCGGTCCCTTCATAACCCTGCACGGTCGTGGTCAGTAAGGTGCGAGGAAAACGGGTGACCAGCTGGCGAAGCAGCGGCCCGGGAATGGCTGCCGCTTCATCAACGATCAGCCATGACGCTCGAATATCGCCAGCCAGCAACGCATCCGGCGCCATAAAGCGAAAACCGTCACCGGCGAACGTTGCCATCACCTCGGTCGCGCCGCGCGCTGGGGCGGTAACGATGGCATCGCCCGCCAGCTGACGTATCAACATTCCCGCCAGCGCGGATTTTCCCCGTCCGCGCTCGGCGGTAACCGCGGCAATGCCCGCAGGAAGTGTGCTCAGACTGGCCAGAATAGCGGCCTGTTCGGCCTGAGGATGGCCATCAGCTGGATACCAGTGCGGTCGTGGCTCCTCCTCCGGTAGCATCAGCGGTTCATTCTGACGCCAGACGATCGCCTCAGGATTGGCACAGACTCGCTGACAAAAACGGTGGACAAAATGGGGAGTGGGAATAGGCTCCGACGCGTCGCTCCAGCGCAGAGAATCCGCATCTGGCTGCGATGGCCAACAGGTAAAAGAGGGGGTCAGCAGGATCAGCCAGCTTCCCGCTTTCAACGTCCCGCTCAGCGCGGCAAAAGCCGCCGCGTCGAAGCCGCTGCGAGCATCAAAGAAGGCGTGGTGATACTCACGTCCGAGGAGAGATTTGAGGGCTTGCGGCGAGATACAGGGCTCTTCCATAGGCTGCGGCCCCACCCACAGACCATCACCGGCCAGCCGTTTACGCAGCAGCAGCGCCTGTTGCAGGCACCACGCGTCGTCGCCGCTGAGCACCAGCAGACGACGAATGCCCTGCTGCGCCATCCGCGCCGTCAGGTTAAGTAATTCATCCATTTACAGCGGCGGTCAGAGCGCATGACCAAATGTATTGCACTGCGCCGGGTCTCCACTGTCAAAACCGCGCTTAAACCAGGTATAGCGCTGCTGCGAAGTCCCGTGAGTAAAGCTGTCCGGGACAATGCGCCCCTGGCTTTGCTGCTGCAGGCGATCGTCGCCGATAGCCTCTGCGGCATTCAGCGCTTCCTGCAGATCGCCGGTCTCCAGCACATCCTGATTCTGCATGCTGTGTCCCCAGACGCCGGCAAAGCAGTCCGCCTGCAGCTCCATTTTCACCGACAGACGATTAACTTCAGCCTGCGACGCGTGTTGCTGCAACTGACGCACTTTGGATTCAATACCCAGCAGCTTCTGCACGTGATGCCCGACCTCGTGAGCAATCACGTAGGCCTGCGCAAAATCGCCATCCGCGCCGAGCTTGTTTTTCATCTCATCATAGAACGAGAGATCGATGTAGACCGTGCTATCAGCCGGGCAGTAGAACGGTCCCATAACGGACTGGCCGGTACCGCAGCCGGTCCGCGTGGCGCCGCGATAGAGCACCAGCTTCGGCTGCGGGTACTGACGGCCCATCTTTTGGAAGATAGCGCCCCAGGTATCTTCGGTATCGGCAAGAATCACCTTCGTAAACTTCGCGGCCTGCTCTTCCTGCGGGCTGACAGAACGTTGGGTGGTGGTTTGCTGCTGTGAAACGGGCTCTCCGGTCAGCATTCCGGTCAAATCCACGCCGTAATAGCCTGCAACCAGCACGATAATCAACAGGACGATACCGCCCTTCCCGCTGGGAAGACGGAAACCACCGCCGCCGCCCAGGGGCGAGCCGGAATCATTACGTCGATCTTCTACATTGTCGCTTTCGCGACGTCCTTGCCAGCGCATAGGCACCTCAATCCATCAAATTCTCGAATATGAGAGATCGTAGGCGGTTCGGCGTAGAATTACCACTGGAAACAACAAGAAGAGCGCCAGAAGGTAGAGCGACCTTCTGGCGAAGGGAGGATTAGTCGAGCTTAACGCCAAGGCGATGGGCCACTTCTTCGTAGGCCTCAATCAGGCCGCCGAGGCTCTGGCGGAAGCGGTCTTTGTCCATTTTGTCGAGGGTATTTTTATCCCACAGACGGCTGCCATCTGGCGAGAACTCATCGCCCAGCACCACTTCGCCCTTGAACAGACCAAACTCAAGCTTGAAATCGACCAGGATCAGGCCGGCATCATCAAACAGCTTTTTCAATACGTCGTTGGCTTTAAAAGTCAGTTCCTGCATGCGCGCGAGGTTCTTTTTGCTTACCCAGCCAAAAGTCTCGCAGTAAGACTCGTTGACCATCGGATCGTGCATCGCATCATTTTTCAGGAACAGATCAAACAGCGGCGGATTGAGTTCAATCCCTTCTTCAATACCCAGACGCTTAACCAGAGAACCAGCGGCGCGGTTACGGACTACGCACTCCACCGGAACCATCTCCAGTTTTTTCACCAGACATTCGGTATCGGAGAGCAGCGCTTCCATCTGAGTCGGGATACCGGCTTCTTCCAGTTTGCTCATAATGAAATGGTTAAATTTGTTGTTCACCATGCCTTTACGATCGAACTGCTCAATGCGCGCGCCATCCCCTGCTGAAGTATCGTTACGGAATTCGAGTACCAGCAGATCCGGATTCTCCGTGCTGTAAACGGTTTTCGCTTTACCACGATACAACTCAGCTTGCTTTTGCATCTTTGTCACTCCAGTGAAGATATAGACGATAAAAATTGCGCTTTTCTGCCGACGCACACGTTTGCGTCACTATACATGAAAAAGGGCTGGATTGCTCCAGCCCTGTTTATTACTTACTGAATGCGGCCTGGAATACGGCTACCAGGGCGTCATTCTGCGACTGCGTCAACGTATGGCCTTTCGGATCGATGAACTGCAGACTGCTGCGGTTATCGAGGTCACCGACCTGCAGTTTGTAGTCACCTGAAACCAGCTGCGGATCGCTGGCGCCCAGCGCCTGCCAGCTGCTGTCAGACAGCGGCTTGTAGGTCAGCGCCATGCTGCCTTGCGAGCGGGTGCTATCCGTCACCTTCATGCCCACTTTTTCCAGTGCGCCCGGCAGACGTTGCCACACCATGTTGAACGGTGCGCGAACAACCAGCATTGGCAGCCCCGTATCGTCGGCAGCGCTCTGCACATCGAAGGTGGCGCCGGCATTTTTCTGCGCCGCATTCTGCGCATTGGTGGCGTTCATATCCAGACCTTCGGAAATGACGTTCAGCATTGAGGTGCTATAGCGTTGCAGAGAAGCCGGATCGGATACCGGTTTCCCGGCCTGCTCCAGATTCACCAGCTTCACGATAACCGCCTGCTGATAACCCTGCGGTTTCACTGAGATTTGATAGCGACCACGATACTGCTGGTCTTCATCGAGGCGATTCCATTCAACCCAGTCGGTATTCAGCGTCTGGCTGGCATCGTCACGTTTGGTGATGACATAGTTCTTAGACTGTATGATGCTGGCTACCTGCGCCCACAGCGAACCGCTACGACCGTTCTCGACCATCAGCGTGGCGGTATCACCATTGAACTGAGTACGAGCGCCGCTCACCAGTGCCAGAGGCTGAGCCGGTGGGCGGATGTCCAGAGCTTTGCCCACTGCGCCTGTGCTGGTCGCAACCGGAATATTATAATCACCAACCTGAACCGGCAGAATCATACCCGCAGGTGCGTGAAGTTCACTGAGCGGCGTAGCTTGCAGATAGACCTCATCGCCCCCCACCTGACGTTTGTAGCGTGAGTCGGAACTACAGGCCGCGAGAAGCAGGACCAATGAAACACCCGCAACCTTCGTCAGGCGCGACTTCTGTACTGAGTAAGCCATCAAATCTCCCTAAACTTTACAGCAAACCGGCATGCTTCAGCGCTGCGGTAACGGCCTGAGTACCCTGTTCGGTAATCGGCGTCATCGGCAGGCGCAGCGTATCGGTTGCCACAAGACCCAACGCCTTACATGCCCATTTCACGGGGATCGGGTTGGGTTCGACAAATAATTTTGTATGCAATGGCATCAGACGTTGGTTAATTGCACGAGCTTGCGCAAACTGGCCTTCTGCAGCCAGTCGGCACATATCCGCCATTTCGCGAGCCGCAACGTTCGCCGTTACGGAAATCACGCCCTGACCGCCGAGCTGCATAAAGTCCATTCCGGTGGCATCATCGCCGCTCAACAGAATAAAGTCATCTGAAACCAGCTCTTTGATCTGATGAACACGACTTAAGTTCCCCGTCGCTTCCTTAATACCAATAATATTTTTTACTTCCGCCAGGCGACCGACGGTTTCCGGCAGCATGTCGCAACCGGTACGGGACGGCACATTATACAGAATTTGCGGCAGGTCGGTGTGTTCTGCGATGGCTTTAAAGTGTTGGAACAGCCCTTCCTGGGTCGGACGATTGTAATAAGGAGTGACCGTCAGGCAACCGACAACACCGCTATTGTTAAAACGTTTGGTCAGGCTAATTGCCTCTGCGGTTGCATTTGCACCGGTACCTGCGATGACCGGGATACGCCCGTCAGCAAGTTCAAGCGTCATCATCACGACATCGCCATGCTCTTCATGGCTGAGGGTCGCGGATTCTCCGGTAGTCCCTACCGAAACGATCGCCGAGGTTCCGCTGGCGACATGGTAATCAATCAGTTTTTTCAGGCTTGACCGGCAGACATTACCGTTTTCATCCATCGGCGTGACAAGCGCTACAATACTTCCCGTGAACATGGGCCATCCTCAGAGCTGAAGTGCGACAAGATTCTCAATGTTACGTTTGGTGCCGTAATAAAAGCAAGAGACCCGATGCCATCAGGGATGTTGTATGCCGGTTTTTTTTATGCTTTCCTAATGTTACCTCACCTTTTTAAAGGAAGAACAGGTTTGACCGCCTCATTACAACACTATCTGGTTATTACCGCTTTGGGCGCTGACCGTCCCGGCATCGTGAACACCATCACCCGCCACGTCAGCAGCTGCGGCTGTAATATCGAAGACAGCCGGCTGGCCATGCTTGGTGACGAATTTACGTTTATCATGCTGCTTTCAGGTTCATGGAACGCGATTACGCTTATCGAATCGACCCTGCCGCTGAAAGGTGCTGAGCTGGATTTGCTGATCGTGATGAAGCGGACGACCGCGCGGCCTCCTCAGGCCATGCCAAACACCGTCTGGGTCCAGGTTGAGGTACCGGACTCGCCGCACATTATCGAGCGTTTCACTGCCCTGTTTGACGCGTGGAATATGAACATCGCCGAACTGGTTTCTCGTACCCAGGTCAGCGGTGATGACGATTCAGCGCAGTTGTTTATTCAGATAACCGCACACAGCCCTGCAACACAAAATGCATCAAATATCGAACAAGCGTTCAAAGCCCTATGTACAGAACTGAACGCACAAGGCAGTATTAACATCGTTAATTATTCACAACATGATGAACAGGATGGAGTTTGAGTAATGAATCCACTGAAAGCCGGTGATCTTGCACCGAAATTTAGCTTACCGGACCAGGACGGCGAGGAAGTAAATTTGACCGACTTCCAGGGACAGCGTGTTCTGGTTTATTTTTACCCGAAAGCCATGACCCCGGGTTGTACCGTTCAGGCCTGCGGCCTGCGCGATAATATGGATGACTTAAAAAAAGCGGGCGTTGAGGTGCTGGGTATCAGCACTGATAAACCGGAAAAACTCTCCCGTTTCGCCGAAAAAGAGTTGCTGAACTTCACGCTGCTGTCTGATGAAAATCACCAGGTGTGTGAGCAGTTTGGCGTCTGGGGCGAAAAATCGTTTATGGGGAAAACCTACGACGGTATTCACCGCATTAGCTTCCTGATCGATAGCAACGGCAAAGTCGAACACGTGTTTGATAACTTTAAAACCAGCAATCACCACGATGTGGTGCTGAACTGGTTGAAAGAAAACGGCTAACGTTCTACCTGACGCAGGACGCCGGGTCGCAATTCACTGACCCGGCGTCCGTTTTCTTCCCTGCGTTTTCCAGCGCGGACTATTTCTTCTCGTCTTCCACCGCCAGGCCATCCGGCCACGCATGCACCACCGCTTTGATCAGGGTTGCCAGCGGAATCGCAAAGAAGACGCCCCAGAATCCCCACAGCCCACCGAAGATAACCACCGACAGGATAATCACCAGCGGATGCAGGTTGACGGCTTCTGAAAACAGCACGGGTACCAGCAGGTTACCGTCCAGCCCCTGAATAATCAGGTACACCGCAAACAGGCTCCAGAACTCCGGGCCTGCGCCAAACTGGAACAGCGCCACGCCGACCACCGGAATGGTCACCACGAAGGCGCCGATGTAGGGAATCAGTACCGAGAAGCCGACCAGCACCGCCAGCAGCAGCGAATAGTTGAGATCAAACAGGATAAAGCCAATCCACGTTGCCACGCCGACGACAATCATCTCCAGCACCTTACCGCGGATATAGTTGGTAATCTGCTGGTTCATCTCTTTCCATACCTGCCCCGCCAGCCCGCGGTTGCGCGGCAGCACGCGGCGCACGGCATTCAGCATCTGCTCTTTATCTTTTAACAGAAAGAACACCATCAGCGGCACCAGCACCAGATAGACCGCCAGAGTCAGTAAACCGACCAGCGAAGCCAGAGAGTATTTGACCACCGAATCGCCGACGGTGAGCACGCGGTTGCGCATATTATCCGCCATGGCGTCGATAATCCCGGCGTCCATCAGCGCCGGGTAACGGCGCGGAACCGTGGCAGCAAAATCGGACAGCTTATTGAGCATGCCAGGCATATCGCGAATCAGATAGATACCCTGCTGCCAGGCAACGGGCATCACCACAAACGCCATCAGCAACAAGACGCCCACGAACAGAATCAGCACGAACGAGGTTGCCCAGGTTCGCGAAAGCCCTACGCGCTCCAGCCTGACGGTTGGCCATTCCAGCAGATAAGCCAGCACGATGGCGACCAGCAATGGCGCCAGCAGGCCGCTGAAAAAGAACATGATCCCGAACCCGGCCAGCAAAATAACCAACAGCGCTATCGCTTCCGGATCGCTAAACCGACGACGGTACCACTGCATTAACATCTCAAGCATAAAACCCTTCCCTGAAGCGCGTAGCGGCAAAAAAACCGAGGGAATTGTATCTAAATGTCACCTGAAAGACTTCGCTTTTATTAGCAAAGCCACAAACATTCACGCTGGTGTGAATATCATATTTTCAATAGCCTCAACGCCAGCTAAACTCGCATGACGCGCGGAAATGGAACATTACGCCGCCCAATCGGTCAAACTGGCACACCCACATTACAGGACAGAGGTTATGTTCAGGCAGTTAAAGAAAACGCTGGTGGCAACCGTCATAGCGTCGCTGACGCTGGGTTCGATTTTGCCTGCTTTTGCTGACTCCGCAGATACCCTGCCCGATATGGGAACCTCTGCGGGAAGCACGCTCTCTATTGGCCAGGAAATGCAGATGGGGGACTACTATGTGCGCCAGCTACGCGGTAGCGCGCCGCTCATCAACGACCCTCTGCTGGTGCAATATATTAACGGATTAGGTATGCGTCTGGTCTCACACGCTAACTCTGTTCGCACCCCTTTCCACTTTTACCTGATTAATAACGACCAGATAAACGCCTTTGCTTTCTTCGGCGGCAATGTCGTGCTGCACTCCGCTCTGTTCCGCTATTCAGATACCGAAAGCGAACTGGCGTCGGTCATGGCGCACGAAATCTCACACGTCACCCAGCGCCACCTCGCGCGGGCAATGGAAGACCAAAAGCGCAACGCCCCGCTGACCTGGGTCGGTGCGCTGGGCTCGATTCTGCTGGCGATGGCCAGCCCGCAGGCCGGGATGGCGGCACTCACCGGTACGCTGGCGGGAACCCAGCAGGGGATGATCAGTTTTACCCGTCAAAACGAAGAAGAAGCTGACCGCATCGGGATTCAGGTGCTGCAGCGCTCCGGTTTTGATCCGCAGGCGATGCCGGCCTTTATGGGGAAACTGCTCGACCAGTCGCGTTACTCTACCCGTCCGCCGGAAATGCTGCTGACTCACCCCCTGCCGGAAAGCCGTCTGTCTGACGCCCGCAACCGCGCAAACCAGATGCGTCCTGTGGTTGTCCAGTCTTCCGCCGATTTTTACCTGGCCAAGGCCAGAACCCTGGGAATGTATAACTCCGGGGAAAATAAGCTTGGCGACGATCTGCTGAACGCGTGGGCGAAAGGCAATATCCGTGAACAGCACGCCTCCCAGTACGGGCGAGCGCTGCTGGCCATGGGAAGCAATAATTACGATCTGGCGCGCAAAACGCTGCAGCCTCTGCTGAGCGCCGATCCGCAGAACGCCTGGTATCTCGACCTGGCGACCGATATCGATCTCGGACAGAAGAAAACGACCGATGCGATTAACCGGCTGAAAAATGCTCGCGAAATTCGTACCAACCCGGTTCTGCAGCTGAACCTTGCCAACGCATACTTACAGGGTGGACAAGCGGCGGAAGCGGCGCAAATCCTTAACCGCTATACCTTTAGCTACAAAGATGACAGCAACGGCTGGGATCTGCTGGCGCAGGCTGAAGCAAGCCTCGGCCATCGTGACCAGGAGCTGGCGGCGCGTGCAGAAGGTATGGCGCTGGTTGGCCAGCTCGATCAGGCGATTACTCTGCTGAGCAGCGCCAGCTCGCAGGTGAAACTGGGCAGTTTGCAGCAGGCGCGCTACGATGCGCGTATCGACCAGCTGCGCCAGCTGCAGGAACGATTCCGCCCCTATCAAAAAATGTAAGGAGACGACATGTCTGACGCGGTAAAAATCTATCACAATCCCCGCTGCTCCAAGAGCCGCGACACCTTAAGCCTGTTGAAGGCTAACGGTATCGATCCTGAAGTCGTGCTCTATCTGGAGACGCCGCCGGATGCAGACACGCTGCGCCAGCTGTTGAAAATGCTCGGCATGGTCAGCGCCCGCGAACTGATGCGCCAGAAAGAGGATCTGTATAAATCCCTGGAGCTCGCTGACCCGCAGCTTAGCGAGGACGCGCTGATTCAGGCCATCGTCGATAATCCGAAGTTGATGGAGCGCCCGATTGTCGTCAGCCATGGTCAGGCGCGGATCGGCCGACCGCCGGAGCAGGTTCTGGAAATCGTCAACTGATGCCGATGCGCCATCGTGGTTTTACCGTGATGGCGCAGCGAGTGAACGACGAGGGACGCGGATTTGGCAGATAGCCGAGATCCAGCCCGGCTAGAGCTTGAGGATCTCTTTCACGAAAGGAATGGTCAACTTACGTTGCGCGGTAATCGAAGCGTGATCGAGCTGATCGAGCGTCATAAACAGTGAGCGCATTTCACGATCTAACCGTTTAAGCAAGAAACGACAGACGTCTTCCGGCATCTCAAAACCCCGCAGACGCGCGCGCAGCTGTAGCGCCTGCAGCTTATCTTCATCCGACAGCGGCTGTAGCTTGTAGATTTGCCCCCAGTCGAGGCGCGACGCCAGATCCGGCAACCCGAGATTCAGCTGGCGCGGCGGACAATCGCCGGTAATCAACAGACGCGTTTTACCCGATTCGAGGATCCGGTTATAGAGGTTGAAAATGGCCATTTCCCACGGCTCGTCGCCGGCCACGCACTCGATATTGTCAATGCAGACCAGCGAAAGCTGCTCCATCCCGTCGAGCACTTCCGGTACAAACCACGTACGCTTATCCAGGGGAACATAGCCCACCGCGTCGCCGCGCTGGGAAAGCTCCGCACAGGCGGCATGTAACAAGTGACTGCGCCCCGCCCCTTCGCGTGACCAGATATAGATGTACCCGCTATGTTCCTGCCGCAACACATTCTGTAAGGCAGCAAGAAGAGAAGGATTATCACCCGGCCAAAAACTCGCGAAAGTTTCATCATCGGGAAGATACAGTGGCAGAGAGAGCTGTGCCGGTGCGTTCAGATGGACCTCATCATAGGCTTACAGAAAAACGCGAAGAGTTTATCACGAAGTATGCCTCGAGAGAACCGGGCGGGATCGCCGCCCGGTTGCAGGATCAATGTTTTACTTCTTCACTGTCGGTCGCATCCAGCACAACCTCTTCCGGACGCAGGACGCTGATCAGTTTGAAAATCAGACTCAGACCCACGCCGACAATTGTCGCCAGCGCCATGCCTTTCAGCTCCGCCGCGCCAATGTGCACTTTCGCGCCGCTGACGCCAATGATCAGAATCACGGAGGTCAGAATCAAATTCTGCGCCTTGTTGTAGTCCACTTTCGACTCGATCAACACGCGGATACCGGATGCGCCGATCACCCCGTACAGCAGCAAAGAAACGCCGCCCATTACCGGCAGCGGGATAATCTGAATCGCCGCCGCCAGTTTACCCACGCAGGAGAGCAGAATCGCGAAGACTGCCGCCCCGCCGATAACCCAGGTACTGTAGACGCGGGTGATCGCCATCACGCCGATGTTCTCGCCGTAAGTGGTGTTGGGCGTCGACCCAAAGAAGCCGGAGATCATCGTCGACAGGCCGTTCGCAAACATCGAACGATGCAGCCCGGGATCGCGGATCAGATCTTTTTTAACGATATTCGCCGTCACCACCAGGTGGCCGACGTGCTCGGCAATCACCACCAGCGCAGCAGGCAGAATGGTGAAGATAGCAAACCATTCAAAACGCGGCGTGTAGAACGTCGGCAGGGCGAACCAGTGCGCCTCGGCGATCGGCGTAGTGTCGACAACGCCCATCACGAAAGAGAGCGCGTAGCCGACCAGTACGCCGATGAGAATCGGGATAATGGCCATGAAACCGCGAAACAGCACCGAACCGAAAACCGTCACCGCCAGCGTCACCATCGAAATAATGATGGTTTTACTATCCGGCGACTGCCCGTCAGCCGGCAGCAGGCCGGCCATATTGGCAGCGACGCCCGCCAGTTCGAGGCCGATAACCGCGACAATGGCCCCCATGGCCGCCGGCGGGAACATCACGTCCAGCCAGCCGGTGCCGGCTTTTTTGACAATAAAGGAGACGATGCAGAACAGCGCGCCGCACATAATGAAGCCACCCAGCGCCACTTCATACCCCAGCGGCAACAGCAGCAGAACCGGGGAGATAAACGCGAAGCTCGATCCGAGATAGGCCGGGATTTTTCCCTTACAGATGAAAAGATACAGCAATGTCCCAATACCGTTAAACAGCAGGACGGTAGCCGGGTTGATATGAAACAGAACGGGCACCAGAACCGTTGCGCCAAACATAGCGAACAGATGCTGCAAACTCAGTGGGATAGTCTGTAAAAGCGGCGGTCTTTCACTCACCCCGATTGCGCGGCGCGTCATAGCGTTTTCCTCTAAGAGTCGTTTATTAGTTGCTGTGAGTTTGTTTTATTCAAAAAAAAGCCGACTCTTAAAGTCGGCTTCTTATTATCTATGCAATCACTTGGTACCAAAAATCTTATCGCCGGCATCGCCGAGCCCCGGAATAATGTATCCGTGCTCGTTGAGGCCCTTGTCAATGGATGCGGTATACATCTCAACATCCGGATGCGCTTTCTCCAGCGCGGCAATCCCTTCCGGCGCCGCCACCAGAACCAGCACCTTAATGCTGGAGCAGCCCGCTTTTTTCAGCAGGTCGATAGTGGCGATCATCGAACCACCGGTTGCCAGCATCGGGTCAACCACCAGCGCCATGCGTTCGTCGATATTCGACACCAGCTTCTGGAAATAAGGAACCGGCTCCAGCGTCTCTTCGTCACGATAGATCCCCACCACGCTGATACGCGCGCTCGGTACATGCTCCAGAACCCCTTCCATCATCCCCAGACCGGCGCGCAGAATTGGCACAACGGTGATTTTCTTCCCTTTGATCTGCTCGATTTCTACCGGACCATTCCAGCCCTCGATGGTGACTTTCTCGGTCTGCAGATCGGCAGTGGCTTCATAAGTCAGCAAGCTACCTACCTCTGAGGCAAGTTCACGGAAGCGTTTGGTGCTGATGTCGTGCTCACGCATCAGGCCCAGCTTGTGTTTGACGAGCGGGTGTTTCACTTCCACAATCTTCATTCTCTTTCTCCTCTGAGGGGCAGCCACAAAAAAAATCGCGGGATTATACCGCTTTTTTCCATTTGCGCCATAGCCGATATGTTTGACCGGGATCAACCAAAATGCTTTGCGCTGCCTGAGCCAGTATAAAACAAAATAAAAAAACCCCGCGCAGGCGGGGTCGCACAAGGCTTGAGGGGAGTTTTACAGCGTTTCGCCGTTGCTGCTGATAACCTGTTGATACCAGGAGAAAGATTGCTTCCGGCTACGGTCCAGCGTTCCGTTGCCTTCGTTATCTTTATCGACGTAGATAAATCCGTAGCGTTTCTTCATTTCACCGGTACCGGCGGAAACGAGGTCGATACATCCCCATGGGGTATAGCCCATCAGGTCAACGCCGTCCTCAACCACCGCTTTTTTCATCTCGGCAATATGCGCGGAGAGATAATCGATACGGTAGCGATCGTTCACCGTGCCGTCAGCTTCGCGCACGTCGATGGCCCCAAAGCCGTTCTCAACAATAAACAGCGGCAGCTGGTAGTGATCCCAGAACCAGTTCAGGGAGTAGCGCAGACCCACCGGGTCAATCTGCCAGCCCCAGTCTGACTTCTGCACGTACGGGTTAGAGACCAGGCTTTGGGTCTCGTCATAATCCAGCAGCGGATTATCATCGGTCGCTTTAGTGGCAAACGACATATAGTAGCTAAAGCCAATATAGTCGACGCAGCCCTCGGCCAGCGCCTGACGATCTTCTGCGGTGATATCCAGCGCAAAACCGCGGCGCGCGAAGTAGTTCAGCAGATGCTGCGGGTACTTACCGCGGACGTGAACGTCGGTAAACCAGTAACGGCGATGCATGGCGTTCATTGCCATCATCATATCGTTCGGGTCGCAGGAGAACGGATAAATCGGGCACATGGCAATCATGCAACCCACCTGCAGCGATGGATTTATCTGGCGAGCGGCTTTTACCGCCAGTGCGCTGGCAACCAGCTCATAGTGCGCCGCCTGATACATCACCGGCTCGCGATCTTCATCCGGCAGATACTTCAGACCTGAGTTGGTAAACGGGGCAAAATCTTCGTGGAAGTTAGCCTGGTTATTGATCTCATTAAAGGTCATCCAGTACTTCACTTTGTGCTGATAGCGATCGAACACCACTTTCGCAAAGCGGACGAAGAAATCGATCAGCTTACGGTTACGCCAGCCGCCATACTCGGTCACCAGATGGTAAGGCATCTCGAAGTGAGAGAGCGTAATCACCGGTTCAATGCCGTACTTCAGACATTCATCAAACAGGTCGTCATAGAACTGGAGCCCTGCTTCGTTAGGCTCCAGCTCATCACCCAGCGGGAAGATACGTGTCCAGGCAATCGAAGTGCGGAAGCATTTGAACCCCATTTCAGCAAACAGCTGAATGTCTTCTTTATAACGATGGTAAAAATCAATCGCCTCATGATTGGGATAATTTTTCCCCGGCAGTACCCCATCGGTGATTTCACGCGGCACGCCGTGTGCGCCGGCGGTCATCACGTCGGCCACGCTGACGCCTTTACCCCCTTCCTGCCAGCCGCCTTCCAGCTGATGCGCCGCCACCGCGCCGCCCCACAGAAAACCTTCTTTAAATCCAGACATGTTCTCTTCCTTATGAGCGATCGCCGTTAAGCGATCGGTTTTGCTGATTAAAATGGTAAACCGCCCCCATCAAACCGGCATCGTTGCCGTGGCTGACGGTGTCGAGATAGTCCGCGATACCGAACCAGGCCAGATGTTCGCGCAGCAGCGCCAAAAAGCCCGGCCGTTCCACAATGCCGCCGCCGATGAAAATGGCCTGCGGATCAAAAATGTTCACCAGGTTATACAGACCGGTACCGAGACCGTTGAAAAAGTCAGCCACCAGCCGCTGGCAAACCGCATCGCCCGCCTCGTAGCGATCGAAGATCTCTTCACCGGTTACCGCTTCCAGCGATTTACCGACATGCCCGGCATAGCGGTCGCGCAATACGCGCATCGTGCAGTTTTCATTCATTGAAGAGCGGCGCACATCGCGGGCGCCGGGGCGTTCGGTCTGCATATAGCCGAATTCGCCCGCGCGAAAACGCGCGCCATGCACCAGCTGGTTGTGACAAAAAATCGCGCCGCCGACGCCGGTGCCGATTGTCAGGACCAGAAAGTCGCTCATGTCGGCCGCCTTACCCTGCCAGCGCTCGGCGAGCAGGACGCAGTTAGCATCGTTTTCGATGGCGACCGGAAGCCCGGTCTGTTGTTCCAGCCAGCGCTTAATCGCAAAATTATCGAACTGACGGATTGCGCCGCCCATTTCGATAAAGCCGGTGTGCGGGTTGACATAGCCAGGCGCGCCGATCGCCACGCCTTCACACGTCGGGTGAGCGGCAATCCACGCCAGCATCGCTTGCAGTATCTGGTCGCCGTCGCTGTCAATAATCGACTGCTTACCTTTTTCAAGCAGTTCGCCCGCAGTGGTGCTGACGCCCATTTTTAACGCCGTTCCACCGATATCAAATGCGGCAATGTTCATCCCGTCTCTTCCTCCTGAATCCCCGCAGAATCAACCTTCGGCTCTCCTGAACAAAAAAAAGAAACCGGTTTCAGTGGCATGATGGCTATTCCCGATGTCAGAGGCAAGTACAAGAATGTACCCGGTTTCATTTTCGTGAACCGCTTCAAATTTGTTCATATCGCAGCCGATTAACGCCGACTGCAAAGCAGGCTCGCAAACGTTTGCTTTCCCTGTTAGAATTGCGCCGATTTTTCTTGCTACCGCAAATGTGTGGAGATTTCGCAGTGACCGATAAAACCTCTCTCAGCTATAAAGATGCCGGCGTAGATATTGATGCAGGCAACGCGCTCGTCGACCGTATCAAGGGTGTGGTGAAGAAAACCCGACGCCCGGAAGTGATGGGTGGACTGGGCGGATTCGGCGCACTGTGCGCATTGCCGCAAAAATACCGCGAGCCGGTTCTGGTTTCCGGCACTGACGGCGTCGGCACCAAGCTGCGGCTGGCGATGGACCTGAAGCGCCACGATACTATCGGTATTGACCTGGTGGCGATGTGCGTCAATGACCTGGTGGTCCAGGGGGCAGAACCCCTGTTTTTCCTCGACTACTATGCAACCGGTAAACTGGATGTCGATACGGCAGCCAGCGTCATCAGCGGCATCGCAGAAGGCTGCCTGCAGTCAGGCTGTGCGCTGGTTGGCGGCGAAACGGCGGAAATGCCGGGCATGTACCACGGCGATGACTATGACGTCGCGGGCTTTTGCGTCGGCGTAGTAGAAAAATCAGAAATTATCGATGGTAGCAAAGTTGCCGATGGCGACGTGCTGGTCGCGCTGGCCTCCAGCGGTCCACATTCCAACGGCTACTCGCTGGTGCGCAAAATTATCGAAGTCAGCGGCGTCGATCCGCAGACTACCGATCTGAATGGTTCGCCGCTGGCCGACCATCTGCTGGCGCCGACCCGCATCTACGTTAAGTCGGTGCTGGACCTGATTGCTAACGTTGAAGTCCACGCGATTGCCCACCTGACCGGCGGCGGCTTCTGGGAAAACATTCCGCGCGTTCTGCCGGATAACACCCAGGCGGTCATCGACGAGTCCTCCTGGCAATGGCCAGAAGTCTTCAACTGGTTGCAGCAGGCCGGTAACGTCAGCAGCCATGAAATGTACCGTACCTTTAACTGCGGCGTCGGCATGGTTATTGCCCTGCCGGCAGACGTCGCCGACAGCGCCATCGCGCTGCTGAACGAGAAAGGTGAAAACGCGTGGAAAATCGGCTATATCAAAGCTTCTGATTCCGAACAGCGTGTGGTCATTGAATGAAAAACATTGTGGTGCTGATTTCCGGTAACGGAAGCAATTTGCAGGCGATAATTGATGCCTGCGCCCGAAAGCAGATTAACGGCACCCTGAGAGCGGTATTCAGCAATAAGGCCGACGCGTTCGGCCTTGAACGTGCGCGTGAGGCCGGTATCCCGGCCCATGCGTTGTCGGCCAGCCAGTTTGCCAATCGCGAAGCCTTCGATCGCGAGCTGATGCATGAGATCGATGCTTATGCGCCGGATCTGGTGGTGCTGGCAGGCTACATGCGGATCCTTAGTCCGGCGTTTGTCGCCCATTATCAGGGGCGCCTGCTGAATATCCACCCGTCGTTGTTGCCAAAATACCCGGGGCTGCATACGCATCGCCAGGTACTGGAAAACGGTGATGAGGAGCACGGTACCTCGGTGCATTTCGTCACCGATGAGCTCGACGGTGGTCCGGTCATTCTGCAGGCCAAAGTGCCGGTTTTTGCCGGGGATAGCGAAGACGAGATTACCGCCCGCGTGCAGGCTCAGGAACATGCCATCTATCCGCTGGTGGTGAGCTGGTTTGTGGACGGTCGTCTGCGCATGGAGGGGAATCAGGCCTGGCTTGATAACACCCCTCTGCCGCCGCAGGGCCATGCGGCCGAAGAATAATCATCAGCGTCTCCGGCACTCGCCAGAGGCGCCTTTTATTGGTTCAGCGCCAGCCGCTTTCCCCCGGTTTTGTTCAAATCAGCGATGATTTTTGCCCTGTATATCTCCAGGCACGGCCTCGCTTTGCACACAATATGGGCACTCGCTCGCCATCGTTTTTGTTCACAGCACATTGAAAGAAAACTGTCATACTTCTTTGACATAGTTGGACATTCAATGGCAAAGCTCGCCATAATGAAAAAGCAACATCAATCAACCGGAGTGTGAGTTGTAATGGGCCAGGAAAAGCTATATATCGAGAAAGAACTCAGCTGGTTGTCCTTTAACGAACGCGTACTTCAGGAAGCGGCGGATAAAAGCAATCCACTGATTGAGCGCATGCGCTTTTTGGGCATCTACTCCAACAACCTCGATGAATTTTATAAAGTGCGCTTCGCTGAACTTAAGCGCCGCATCATAATTAGCGAAGAACAAGGGAGTACCGCCCATTCTCGCCATTTGTTAGGCAAAATTCAGGCCCGCGTTCTGAAGGCCGATCAGGAATTTGACAGCCTGTATAATGAGCTGCTGCTGGAAATGGCGCGTAACCAGATCTTTTTGATCAATGAACGCCAGCTCTCGGTGAATCAGCAGTCCTGGCTACGCAACTATTTTAAACAGTACCTGCGTCAGCACATCACCCCGATCCTGATTAACCCTGAAACGGACCTGATCCAGTTCCTGAAAGATGATTACACCTATCTGGCGGTCGAAATCATTCGCGGGGAGACCATCAACTACGCCCTGCTGGAGATTCCGTCAGATAAAGTCCCGCGGTTCGTCAATCTGCCGCCGGAAGCACCGCGTCGCCGCAAGCCAATGATCTTGCTTGATAACATCCTGCGTTACTGCCTCGATGATATCTTTAAAGGCTTCTTTGACTACGATGCGCTGAACGCCTACTCGATGAAAATGACCCGTGACGCCGAGTACGATCTGGTGCACGAGATGGAGTCGAGCCTGATGGAGCTGATGTCTTCAAGTCTGAAACAGCGTCTGACGGCGGAACCGGTGCGTTTTGTTTATCAGCGCGATATGCCGGACACCATGGTTGAAATGCTGCGCGAGATGTTCTCCATTTCACGCTACGACTCAATGCTGCCCGGCGGGCGCTATCATAATTTTAAAGACTTTATCGGCTTCCCGAACGTCGGTAAGGCTAATCTGGTCAACAAGCCGCTGCCGCGCCTGCGCCACACCTGGTTCGATAAGTTCCGCAACGGGTTTGATGCCATTCGCGAACGCGACGTGCTGCTGTACTACCCGTATCATACCTTTGAGCACGTGCTGGAACTGCTGCGCCAGGCCTCATTCGATCCGAGCGTGCTGGCAATCAAAATCAATATTTATCGCGTTGCCAAAGATTCACGCATCATCGACTCGATGATCCACGCAGCCCATAACGGGAAAAAAGTCACCGTGGTGGTGGAGCTGCAGGCGCGTTTCGACGAAGAAGCCAACATTCATTGGGCGAAACGTCTGACCGAAGCGGGGGTACACGTTATCTTCTCCGCGCCGGGGCTGAAAATTCACGCCAAGCTGTTCCTGATCTCGCGCAAAGAGGGAGACGAAGTCGTCCGCTACGCGCATATCGGGACCGGTAACTTCAACGAAAAAACCGCCCGTCTGTACACCGACTATTCGCTGCTGACGGCAGATGCACGTATCACCAATGAAGTGCGCCGCGTCTTTAACTTTATCGAAAACCCATATCGCCCGGTGAGCTTCGATTACCTGCTGGTTTCACCGCAGAACTCGCGCCGCCTGCTGTATGAAATGATCGACAGAGAAATCGCCAACGCCCAGAACGGTCAGCCTTCTGGCATCACGCTGAAGCTGAACAACCTGGTCGATAAAGGACTGGTGGATCGACTTTATGCCGCGTCAAGCTCCGGGGTTCCCGTTAACCTGTTGATTCGTGGCATGTGCTCTTTGATTCCTGGGCTGGAAGGGATCAGCGAAAATATTCGCGTCACCAGTATCGTCGACCGTTTCCTTGAGCACGACCGCGTCTATGTTTTCGAAAACGGCGGCGACAAACAGGTTTGGCTCTCCTCTGCTGACTGGATGACGCGTAATATTGACTACCGTATTGAGGTCGCCGCGCCGCTGCTGGATCCGCGTTTGAAGCAGCGCGTACTGGATATTTTTGATCTCTTATTCAACGATACGGTCAAAGCACGCTATCTTGATAAAGAACTGAGTAATCGCTATGTGCCGCGCGGCAATCGCCGTAAAGTGCGCGCACAGCTGGCGATTTACGATTATCTCAAATCACTCGAACAACCCGACTAACCTATGCCAATAAACGAAAAAACCCCTCGTCCGCAGGAGTTCGCTGCGGTCGACCTTGGTTCAAACAGTTTTCATATGGTGATCGCTCGCGTCGTCGACGGAGCCATGCAGATCATCGGCCGCCTGAAACAGCGGGTTCACCTGGCCGATGGACTGGATGAAAATTCCGTGCTCAGCGAAGAGGCGATCGCCCGCGGGCTTAATTGCCTGTCGCTGTTTGCCGAACGCCTGCAGGGTTTTTCTCCCTCCAGCGTCTGCATCGTCGGGACACACACCTTACGCCAGGCCGCCAACGCCGCGGAATTTCTCAAGCGCGCGGAAAAAGTGATTCCCTATCCGATAGAGATAATCTCCGGTAACGAAGAAGCGCGTCTGATTTTTATGGGCGTCGAGCATACGCAGCCGGAACGGGGCCGTAAGCTGGTCATCGATATCGGCGGTGGGTCGACGGAGCTGGTGATTGGCGAGGATTTCGAACCGCGTCTGGTTGAGAGCCGTCGTATGGGCTGCGTCAGCTTCTCGCAGATCTATTTCCCCGGCGGCACCATCAACAAAGAGAATTTCCAGCGCGCGCGTCTGTCGGCCGTGCAAAAGCTGGAAACGCTGGCGTGGCAGTTCCGCATCCAGGGCTGGAATGTGGCGCTGGGCGCCTCCGGCACCATTAAAGCTGCGCAGGAAGTGCTGGTGGCGATGGGTGAGAAAGACGGTTTTATCACCCCGGAACGCCTTGAAATGCTGGTGGATGAAGTGTTGAAGTATAAAAACTTTGACGCGCTCAGCCTGCCGGGTCTGTCGGAAGAACGCAAAGCGGTGTTTGCTCCTGGGCTGGCTATCCTCTGCGGCGTTTTCGATGCGCTGGCGATCAAAGAGCTGCGCTTGTCTGATGGCGCGCTGCGTGAAGGCGTGCTGTATGAGATGGAGGGACGTTTTCGCCATCAGGATATCCGCAGCCGCACCGCGCAAAGTCTGGCAAACCAGTACAACATTGACCGCGAGCAGGCGCGTCGGGTACTGGAAACCACCACCCATATATTCGAGCAGTGGCAGGAACAGAACCCCAAACTGGACAACCCGAATCTGTCGGCGTTGCTGAAATGGGCGGTGATGCTGCACGAAGTGGGGTTGAATATTAACCACAGCGGAATGCACCGCCACTCGGCTTATATTCTGCAAAACAGCGATTTGCCGGGCTTCAATCAGGAGCAGCAAATGCTGATGGCGACGCTGGTTCGCTATCACCGTAAAGCGATCAAGCTGGATGATTTGCCCCGCTTTACGCTGTTTAAGAAAAAGCAGTTCCTGCCGCTCATTCAGCTTTTACGCCTTGGTATTTTGCTGAACAACCAGCGTCAGGCGACCACCACACCGCCCACGCTCAGGCTGAAGACCGAAGCCAATCACTGGACGCTGGTCTTCCCGCACGACTGGTTCAGCCAGAATGCGCTGGTGCTGCTCGATCTGGAAAAAGAACAGCAGTACTGGGAAGGCGTTCCTGACTGGCTATTGAAAATCGCCGAAGAAGAGCCGGACAGCAAAAACTAGCCCCGAGGCCGGGTTGCTCTCACCCGGCCCGTTTCTTCCCCGTCAACTCGCTTCAGCCGTCACCAGAGACGCCAGTGGAACCGGTTGGCCAATCTCATACCCCTGCAGATAATCAATCCCCAATGACAGCGCCGCCTGTCGAATCTCCGGCGTTTCCACATACTCCGCAACCACCTGCATATTCTTCATCCGCGCCAGATGGCAAATCGATGCCACGACCTGATAATCAAGACTGCTGGAGTGCAAATTACGAATAAAGCTGCCGTCAATCTTCAGCAGATCAACGTTCAGAGTTTTCAGGCGCGCGTAGCTGGCATAGCCGGTACCAAAGTCATCGATTGCCACCCGACACCCCAGCGCCTGCAAATGCGCCAGCGTTTGCCGTGCCTGCTCAGGGTTGCTGAGCGAATGGTTTTCCGTTAACTCAAATAGTAACTGCCACGGTTCAACATGATACTGCGCCAGCAGTCGTTCCACCTCGCCAGGGAACTGGCTCCTGCTGACGGAGGCCGGCGAAAGATTCACCGCCAGCCGCAGCCCGGGTAAAACTTTTCGGTGCTGGTTCATAAAGGCGAGCGTATTCTCCAGCACCCACAGGTCAATACGGGATGACAGGCCAAACTCATGCGCCACCGGGAGAAAATCATCCGGGTAAATGAGCTTCCCGTCATCTCCCGCCATGCGCAGCAGAACTTCATAATAGTTGTCACCGCGAATACCGACGATCGGCTGCGCCATCAGACAAAAACGATTCTGCTCCAGCGCCTGCTGGATCTGGTTCATCATCGCCACTTTATCCCGTAAGCCATGCTGAATATGCACCGCCCCGCGACGCTGCATATTTTCTGGCTGGCCGCTGGTCAGAGACAGATCTGCAATATTATTCAGCTCGCCTAAAAGCAAATAGAGGTGCTTCACCGGTGAGCGGACGCTGCAGTAACTCATCCCTACCGCAGGCTGCAGAGGTATACCATCCCAGATAAAGCGAAACTGTCGTATACGCTCATCCAGCGCGGCAATACGCGCCTTATGATCGCCGCTGTTCAGACGGAGTACCAGCTCGTGTCCTGACAGATGGTGAACGGCCTCGTTCGGCTGGAGTAAGTCGCCCAGATGTTCAGCCAGTTTTTGTTTATATTGAATGCGCAGCATAACGCCATAATGGCGCCCCAGCAGCTCCAGCTCAGGAATGCGTAAAAAGCACAGCACCGACCACATTGAACTGTCCAGCGACCGACTCAGCGCCCGTAAATTGGGCATATGGACAACCGGATCGAGAAACGCCATCCGCCGTACCCTGGCATGAATCAGACGCTGCTGGGTCGCCAGCATGGCCATATAAGTAATAATAAATGAGAACACCAGATAGCTCGAAGAGGTAATGGCCAGCTGATTGTCATATCCCGGAGAAAAAGGCAAATAGCGATAATGAAAGTGAATAATGATGATTAAAACCGGCGTCCAAATCATTGCGATACAGCGATAGCCAAAGCGCATCGCTCCCCACAACATTACCGGCATGAGTAATGACAATGTATAGTTTGTGCTAAATATCGTACTCTGACCATTCAGCGGTATTAATAACAAACCCAATAACATTAACAATGTTATCGACCATAAAACAAATTCACCACATTTTATTTTTGGATCAACCTGTAACTTCGCTTGTGAAATAAAACTACGCAGATAAAAAGGATTGCGAAGAATACGAATCAAGAAATAGCACAGCGGAACACCGGTTAAACCGCCCACCATCAAGGCCTGAAAAGTAATCAGCGAGCGTAAACTTAACGGATCAACCCCAGCCAGTTCCGTCATCCGCGGGTGCATGCCAAGATACTCGGCAACCTGAGAAAGCACGAGAAAAATGAACGAAGGCAGCAGCATCTGCCAGAACAGACGATACGGCATCAGGCTCACGTTACCATGGTAAATATGCTGCCGGCGCGGCACAAAAATCCGATAGCCGCCCCAGCACAGAACCGCCGGGATAAGAAAATGAAAAACGACCACAATGGCTTCCCACGGACTCATTCCCCGGGCCACGGTGCACAGCAGGCCGATGATAATACCGGGTAGCGCCGCCACATCAAAAAACAGCATAAGACTCTGGACCAGCGCCAACGGCAAATAGTAAAGCGAAACTTCACTACCGCCCAGCTCAGCATAGGTATTTGCCCCTCGTGCCAGAGGCAGTAAAAGCAGGGGTAAAATCAGCGGCAGCGCCCACCATTTATCCCGATATTGTCTGTATCGTTTAATTATTTTCATTGATGCTCGACAGATAACCCAAATTCCCGCAGGGTATATTCAGGCAGGCATCCAACCTAACCATCCTAGCCGCATAAGGAATACCTACGCGGAACAGGCAAGAGATTTTAGTTATCAGCACACGCGGACTGTTGATATAAATCAATAAACCTTTTAGCTATGATTAATAAAGCTTATTTTTATGCGTCTGTTCGAATGAAAGAAAAAGGATGTGAATGTGATAATTATCTTACATAACATTAAGTAATGTTTGAGCGGCGGATTTTTACATCCTCATCAATTGACCCTGCTGCATTCCTGTGCCTTAATACCCTTATCGCCCCAGTTGTGGGTATACCTCAAGGAACCTTTTGTGAGTCAGGCACCCAGTATGCGTAAACGACATCGATTTAACCGTCGCATGACCCGTATCGTACTGCTTATCAGCTTTATCTTCTTCTTTGGACGCTTTGTCTACTCTTCTATTGGCGCCTGGTATCATCATCAGGACAAGATCGAGTCCCAGCAATCGACGCTCCCGGTTGATACCACGCCGCGGGAATAAGCCAGCACATTACGGTGCCAGCCAGTACGGCATGACATTGCTTTAAACGGTAAACTGCACCTCTCGCAGCAGGCGCAGCATTTCGCCGATCCCTTTGCTGAGAATTTTATCCTGACGCATCACGACCCCCAACTGACGGTGGAGTACTGGCGTCAGCGATTGAACGCGTAACCCCTGCCGATCGTCATGATGCGCCACCGCCATGCGTGGAACAATGCTGTATCCCAGTCCGGCACGCACCATTCGCTTGATGGCTTCAATACTGCCCAGCTGCATCACCGGCGAAATATCCCGCCCGCTAGCACGAAACCAGCCATCAATCAGCTCCCGGGTTCCGCTTCCGGCCTCAAAGGCAATCAGCGGCAGCGCCTGCAGCACCTCCGGCGTCAGCTCCAGCGGCAGCGCCTGCAGCACCTCCGGCGTCAGCTCCAGCGGCAGCGCATCCTGTCCGCAGGCAAAAATAAACACAAACTCCTCTTCCACCAGCGGGGCTATTGCCAGGTTGCGCCCGTGCGCCGGAAGCGTGACCAGTCCGAGATCGAGTCGGTTCTCCTCCACGGCACGCACGATATCCAGCGTATTGCCGGTCGTCACGCCTACCGTCAGCAGCGGATGCGCCTGCCGCAACTGCTGTAAGACAGGCGGTAACAGATGAATGCAGGCCGTGGCCCCCGTTCCGAGCGTTATCGCGCCGCTGATTTCGCGACTAAACTCGCTGACCGACAGCACCGCCGCGCTGACCGCTCGTTCAATATTGTCACCGTGAGCCAGCAGAGCCATACCGGCCGCCGTCGCTTTAATCCCCCGTCCGGTCCGCTCAATCAACCGGGTCTGCAGAAACTGTTCCAGCTGACGGACCTGCAGGCTGACCGCGGGCTGCGATAGCCCCAGGATATCCGCAGCAGCAGAGAAGCTCCCCCGCTGTACCACCAGTCGAAAAGTAGCCAGATTTCCCAGATTAAGCGTCGTCATCTCAAAGTTTCTCTTATAAGGGTCATAAACGAACGAGTCTGCCTGCACAATAGCGCGCAGGTTATGCTGCCGACAACTGCATAACAGACTGAGATACGAATGAAAAATACGGAAAACAGACGCGCCGCGCCCGCCATGCTGACGCTTGCCGCTGGATGCAATCAGCTGATTAACTGGGGAATTTCATTTTATATGCCGGGCACTTTTGCCCGGGCTATCGGGCAGGACACCGGCTGGCCAGAGACACAAATCTACCTCGGCCTGACGATCGCCATGTTGATAATGGCGCTAATCTCCCCGTTTGTCGCCCGCCTGCTGGCCCGCTTTGGCGGCCAGCAAATTGTGGTCAGCGGCACGCTGGCGATCGCCGCAGGCTGTTTCATGATGGCCGCTGTACCTACCCTATCCGGTTGGCTGGGCGCCTGGCTACTTACCGGTATCGGAATGCGTCTGGCGCTGTATGATGCGCTGTTCGCCGCGCTGGTGAATCTGTACGGACAACAGGCAAGACGAACCCTTTCCCGCGTGACGCTGGCTGGCGGCCTGGCTTCCGCTCTGTTTTGGCCACTGGGCGCATTTTTGTTGACGATGATGAGCTGGCGGGAGGCGTTGCTGGTTTATGGCCTGCTGGGCCTGTTCAGCGCGCTGTTGCTCTGGCGAATGCCGAATGCCAGGCGACCGGCGGCGATACCCCCGAAAGCGCATCGACCCACTTCTCACCAGCAGAGACGCGTTGGTCTGCTGTATGCGGCGCTGATCGCGCTGGTGACGTTTGTTTCTAACGGAACCTCCACCCATTTGCCGGAATTTATTGCCCACTACGGTCTGCCAGTGGCGGCGGGGATGCTCTGGGGCATTGGCCAGACCGGCGCCCGTTTTCTGGAGGTCGCCTCGGGTTCGGTGCTCACGCCGCTTCGACTTACGCTGCTGACCACGTTGCTGATGCCGGTCTGTTTCGCCCTCGGTCTGAGCGGGCCATATCTCATCTGGGCGGCCGGCGGATTTGTGCTGGGCTATGGCGCCATCAATGGGTTAACGACCGTGTTTAAGGCCACGCTACCGCTACAGCTTTTTGCCGCCGAGGATTACGCCAGCCGCACCGGTATCCTGTTGATCCCCGCCCAGCTGCTGGCCGCCGCCTCGCCGTTTGTCTACGCCTGGTTAAATCAGCAGTTCGGGGTGCAGGGGAGCTTAGGTGTTTCCGCTGCGCTGACGCTGGTGGTCGCCGGGCTGGCACTGGCCATTGCCCGGAGCCAGTCCGACCAGCCACCAGAGGCGATGCCGGCAGCCATTGATTCCTGAACTTCGTGGCGATACCTGCACGCGCCTTAGCGAGGAGGTATCTCCCCGCTCTTCCGACAGACCATCGCGATAAAACGATCGCGGACGGCATCCACCACCTGTGGATTCCAGGCAACGCCAACCTGCCATTGCGCGCCCTCCCCCGTCACGGTAACGAGCGTTATGCCTGCCGGCAGGAGATGACATGCGCCGGCGGGAAGCAGCGCAACACCATTTCCGGCGGCAACCAGCGCCAGCAGCGTATGAATATCGTCAGCATCCGCCACAATGTCAGCGGTCAGGCTGTTGATTTGCAGGAAATGCGCCGTTTGCTGTGCCAACCCACGGCCGCGCCTTGGGTTAATTTGCAGCAGCGGGAACTGTCGGAGCACCGAGGCGATATCCGGGAGCGCCTGCGTTGTGCCAGCGGGCACGGCAAGCACCAGGCTCTCTTCCATCAGCGCCTGGGCCTCCAGCGCGTCCGGAACGGGCATCCGCACGAACCCGGCATGCAGCTGCCCCTCCAGCAGCATTCGATACTGCTCGTGGGAAGCGATATCGTTGAGGGAGACGTCAATATCGGGAAACTGCTGGCGAAAGGCTTTAACTTGCGCCGGGGCCAACTGGAAGGTTGAGATGCCGAATCCCAGCGCCAGCGTGCCGACGTTTCCGCGCCGGACCTGCTCCGTCCAGGCACAAAACTGGTCATGCTGCGCAACAAAATGGCAGGCCTGAGAATAGATAGCCTCCCCCGCCGCGGTTAGCTGTGCTCCCTGCCGCCCCCGCTGAAAAAGGGTCATGCCCGTCAGATGCTCCAGGGTCTGGATTTGTTTCGTCAGCGCCGGTTGGGTCAAACAAAGCCGCTCCGCCGCCGCATGGTAGCGCCGCTGCTGGGCCAGGGTGACGAACGCCCGTATTAATCTGATGTCCATTCCAGTCCCTTATCAAACGCGGAGAAAGCGTGATTATACATCCTGTGTCTCTGCTGGCGTAATGCGCTCAGTTTTTAGCAACGAGAAGAGACCTATGAACAACGAACTTCAGGTAGCTACGGTACAGTTCTGCCACCGCGCTAATGATAAGTCCTATAACCTGGGCATTATGGAACGCTTTATTCATCAGGCAGCCGGCGAAGGTACCCGCATTCTGGCCTTTCCCGAAATGTGCATTACCGGCTACTGGCACGTTATCGATCTCAGCGCCGAAGAGGTGGGGTCGCTCGCCGAGCCCATTGACGACAGTCCTTCCCTGGCGAGAATTGCCCGCCTGGCACAAAGTTACCAGATGGCCATTGGCGTGGGGCTGATTGAAAGAGCGAGTGACGATCGCCTGTATAACACCTACGTCGTTTGTATGCCGGATGGCCAGAGACATATCCACCGCAAGCTGCACGCCTTTGAACATCCGGCGATAGACCAGGGGGATAGCTTCACCGTCTTCGATACGCCGTGGGGAGTGAAAGTTGGCGTTCTGATCTGCTGGGACAATAATCTGACGGAAAATGCACGAGCTACCGCGCTGCTGGGCGCGGATATCCTGCTGGCCCCTCATCAAACCGGCGGTACGAACTCCCGCAGCCCGTTCGGGATGAAGCCCGTACCCGTAGCCCTTTGGGAGAACCGGTATCAGGATCCTGACGCGCTGAAAGCCGCGTTCCAGGGCCGTAACGGTCGGGAATGGTTGCTCCGCTGGCTGCCCTCAAGAGCGCACGATAACGGGATGTTTATCTTATTCAGCAATGGCGTCGGGCTCGACAACGGGGAGGTGCGTACCGGCAATGCGATGATTATCGATCCCTATGGCCGCATTATTGCAGAAACCGATGCGTTTGAAGACACCCTGGTCTGCGCCACGCTGGATTTAAGCCTGCTGACCATGTCCACGGGCCGACGCTGGATTCACGGCAGACGCCCCGAGCTCTATGCGATTCTGAGCCAGAATCAGGGTTATGAACGCGATGCTCGCAGCGCGCGTTTCTCAACGGAAGTGCCCCAGTTCAGCGATAAAACTCAGCATTAATCCGGCGGCAGAAAAGAAAAAGCCCCCTGTAAAAACAGAGGGCTTCGTTTAACAACGCCGGGGAGTTATTCCCACTCGATCGTTGCCGGGGGCTTGCCGCTGATGTCATAGACGACGCGGGAAATGCCGTTGACTTCGTTGATGATGCGGTTGGAGACGCGGCCAAGGAAGTCATAGGGCAGGTGCGCCCAGTGCGCGGTCATAAAGTCGATGGTTTCGACCGCACGCAGGGAAACGACCCAGTCGTACTTACGGCCATCGCCCATGACGCCTACAGAGCGGACCGGCAGGAACACGGTGAACGCCTGGCTCACTTTGTTGTAGAGGTCGGCTTTATGCAACTCTTCGATGAAGATAGCATCCGCCCGACGCAGCAGGTCGCAGTACTCTTTCTTCACTTCGCCCAGCACGCGTACGCCCAGACCCGGCCCCGGGAATGGGTGACGGTACAGCATGTCGTACGGCAGACCCAGTTCCAGACCAATCTTACGCACTTCGTCTTTGAACAGCTCACGCAGCGGTTCAACCAGCCCCATCTTCATCTCTTTCGGCAGGCCGCCCACGTTGTGGTGAGATTTGATGACGTGCGCTTTACCGGTTGCAGACGCGGCGGATTCGATGACGTCCGGGTAGATGGTACCCTGCGCCAGCCATTTAACGTCTTCCAGCTTCAGCGCTTCTTCGTCGAACACTTCGACGAACACGCGACCGATGATTTTGCGTTTGGCTTCCGGATCGTTCTCGCCTTTCAGCGCGTCCAGGAAACGCTTCTCGCCTTCCACGTGAACGATGTTCAGGCCGAAGTGGTCACCGAACATGTCCATAACCTGCTGGGCTTCGTTCAGACGCAGCAGACCATTGTCCACGAATACGCAGGTCAGGTTTTTCCCGATAGCGCGGTGCAGCAGCATTGCGGTCACGGAGGAGTCCACGCCGCCGGAGAGGCCGAGGATCACTTTGTCATTGCCAACCTGCTGGCGGATACGCTCAACGGCATCGTCGATGATTTTTGCCGGCGTCCACAGAGCTTCACACTGGCAGATGTCGCGCACGAAGCGCTCCAGCATACGCATACCCTGGCGGGTGTGGGTCACTTCCGGGTGGAACTGCACGCCGTAGAAGCGTTTTTCTTCGTTCGCCATAATGGCAAACGGGCAGGTTTCAGTGCTGGCAACGGTAACAAAGTCAGACGGGATCGCGGTAACTTTGTCGCCGTGGCTCATCCAGACGTCGAGCAGCGGCTTGCCTTCCGCGGTCAGGGAGTCTTCAATACCGCGCACCAGCGCGCTATCGGTAACAACTTCAACCTGCGCATAGCCGAACTCGCGCTCATTAGAACTTTCTACATGGCCGCCCAGTTGCATTGCCATGGTCTGCATACCGTAGCAAACGCCAAACACCGGTACACCGGCTTCGAACACATACTGCGGCGCGCGCGGGCTGTTATGTTCAGTGGTGCTTTCCGGGCCGCCGGAAAGAATGATGCCGCTAGGATTGAACTCACGAATCTGAGCTTCCGTTACGTCCCAGGCCCACAGCTCGCAATAAACCCCTAATTCACGTACGCGACGCGCAACCAACTGGGTGTACTGAGAACCGAAGTCCAGGATTAGAATGCGATGTTTATGAATGTTATCCGTCATTGACGTTTATTCCAGAGCAGTAGCGATTAAATAAAATCGCCCGGCGCATGACCGGGCGATGAAAATCAGGAGCCCATGCGGTAGTTCGGGGATTCCTTGGTGATCGTCACGTCGTGAACGTGACTTTCCTGGATGCCAGCACCGCTGATACGCACGAATTCCGCTTTGGTACGCAGGGTGTCGATGGTACCACAACCGGTCAGTCCCATACAGGAGCGCAGGCCCCCCATCTGCTGGTGAATGATCTCTTTCAGGCGACCTTTATAGGCAACGCGGCCTTCGATACCTTCCGGTACCAGTTTGTCCGCAGCGTTGTCGCTCTGGAAGTAACGGTCAGAGGAGCCTTTGGACATCGCACCCAGAGAACCCATCCCGCGATAAGATTTGTAAGAACGCCCCTGGTAGAGCTCGATTTCACCCGGGGACTCTTCGGTACCCGCCAGCATGGAGCCGACCATCACGGCAGCAGCGCCAGCAGCGATTGCTTTCGCGATATCGCCGGAGAAACGGATACCGCCATCGGCGATAACCGGAATGCCGGTACCTTCCAGCGCTTCTACCGCGTCGGAGACGGCGGTAATCTGCGGGACACCAACGCCGGTGACGATACGGGTAGTACAGATAGAACCAGGGCCAATACCTACTTTCACCGCGCTCACGCCCGCTTCAGCCAGGGCACGTGCGCCGGCACCGGTGGCCACGTTGCCGCCGATGATTTGCAGGTCAGGATATTTAGCACGGGTTTCACGAATGCGCTGCAGAACGCCTTCAGAGTGGCCGTGGGAGGAGTCGATCAGCAGAACGTCAACGCCTGCAGCAACCAGCGCATCTACGCGCTCTTCGTTGCCTGCGCCTGCGCCAACCGCTGCGCCGACGCGCAGACGACCATGCTCATCTTTACACGCATTCGGTTTACGTTCCGCTTTCTGGAAATCTTTAACGGTAATCATGCCGCGCAGATGGAAGCCATCATCAACAACCAGCGCTTTTTCAACGCGTTTTTCGTGCATTTTGGCAAACACGACTTCGCGGCTTTCGCCTTCGCGCACGGTAACCAGACGCTCTTTCGGCGTCATGTAAACGCTGACAGGCTGGTTCAGGTCGGTCACGAAGCGGACGTCGCGACCGGTGATGATACCGACCAGTTCGTTGTCTTCGGTCACCACCGGATAACCAGCAAAGCCGTTACGCTCGGTCAGCACTTTTACTTCACGCAGGGTGGTTGTAGGCAGTACGGTCTGCGGGTCGGAAACCACGCCGGACTCATGTTTCTTCACGCGGCGAACTTCTTCCGCCTGACGCTCGATGGACATGTTTTTGTGAATAAAGCCGATGCCGCCTTCCTGTGCCAGGGCAATTGCCAGGCGCGCTTCTGTTACGGTATCCATGGCTGCGGAGAGCATAGGAATATTCAGACGAATGGTCTTCGTCAGCTGGGTGCTGAGATCGGCAGTATTCGGCAGAACGGTAGAATGAGCGGGAACGAGGAGGACGTCGTCAAACGTCAGAGCTTCTTTAGCGATACGTAGCATGGGCAATATCTCGACCAGGGTGGATAAATATTGCCGTGGCATTATACAGAGCGTAACCGATTGCATCTACCCTTTTTTGAAAATAATACTTGCGATCGTCCATCATCAGGTTACTATCGACTGAATAACCTGCTGATTTAAAATTTGATCTTGCTCACATGTTGCCATCTCAATCCCCTGCAATTTTCACGGTCAGCCGCCTAAACCAGACGGTTCGCCTGCTGCTGGAACAGGAAATGGGCCAGGTCTGGATCAGCGGCGAGATCTCCAACTTCAGTCAGCCCTCTTCCGGCCACTGGTACTTCACCTTAAAAGACGATAACGCCCAGGTGCGCTGCGCGATGTTTCGCAACAGCAACCGTCGGGTTACTTTTCGCCCGCAGCACGGACAGCAGGTACTGGTACGCGCCAATATCACGCTGTATGAGCCGCGCGGCGACTATCAGATTATCGTCGAGAGCATGCAGCCTGCCGGTGAAGGGCTGTTACAGCAAAAGTATGAGCAGCTAAAAGCGCTGCTGGCGGCGGAAGGTCTTTTCGATCAGCAGCATAAGCAAGCGCTCCCCTCCCCTGCGCGCTGCGTAGGCGTCATCACCTCGAAAAGCGGCGCGGCGCTACACGACATTCTGCAGGTGCTGAAAAGACGCGATCCGTCGCTGCCGGTGGTTATCTACCCAACGTCGGTTCAGGGCGACGATGCGCCAGGGCAAATCGTTCGCGCCATACAATTAGCCAACCTTCGCGAAGAGTGTGATGTGCTGATCGTTGGCCGCGGCGGCGGTTCTCTGGAAGATTTATGGAGCTTCAACGATGAACGGGTAGCGCGGGCGATTTTTGCCAGCCGCATTCCGGTCGTCAGCGCCGTCGGCCATGAAACCGACGTCACCATCGCCGATTTTGTCTCCGACCTGCGGGCGCCAACTCCTTCAGCCGCTGCAGAGATTGTCAGCCGCAATCAGCAGGAGCTGCTGCGCCAGCTGCAGTCCGGCCAGCAACGTCTGGAAATGGCGATGGACTATTTTATCGCCAACCGTCACCGTCGTTTTACCCAGCTGTTCCATCGTCTTCAGCAGCAGCATCCGCAGCTGCGATTAGTACGCCAGCAAACGGCGCTGGAAAGGCTACGCGAGCGGATGCGCCTTGCGCTTGAAACGCAGATGAAACGCGCCGATCAGCGTCAACAGCGCGTCATTCAGCGGCTGAACATGCAAAACCCGCAGCCGCGCATCCACCGTATTCAGTCACGCATTCAGCAACTCGAGTACCGCCTCGCCGAGAGCATCCGCTCGCGTTTAAGCGAGCGCCGCGAGCGCTTCGGCAACGCGGTTACCCATCTGGAGGCCGTGAGCCCGCTGGCAACGCTGGCCCGCGGCTATAGCGTAACCTCCGCCAGCGACGGTAAAGTGCTGAAGCAAACCAAACAGGTGAAGACAGGCGATCTGCTGACCACTCGTTTAAATGACGGCTGGGTCGAAAGCGAAGTCAGAACGATTACGCCGGTGAAGAAAACCCGGGCGAAGAAAAAGTAACACCGGTTATTCTACCGCCGCCCACTCCACGCGTTTTTTCGAAATCAGCCCGTGCCCGTTCTGGCAAAAATAATCCACTGCGCCACACGCTTTTAAAACCTCCAGCGGCTTGTGGCAATCCGGACAGCGGGCTTCCAGAGCAAAGTCTTTCGCACAGTGCTGACAGTGTGCATTGTGATCCTGTCGTGCCAGCGGCGCGCGACAGATGGGGCATGCGAGTTCCATGATGATTCCTTACCGAATGTTCGTCTATCCAGTTTACCACGGCGGCGGTTCAGTGTGGCCCACGCAATTGCTGCTGTAATTCAAGCAATAGCGCCACTTCGTTGATCCGTCGCTGCGTTAACCGGGACACTTCCTCGGGAGCGCGAACAAACAGGCTGTCTTTCCCCAGAATATGCTCGCCCAGGCAATGCTCATAGATAGCGCCCGGCCGCCGCCAGCGCTCAATACGATCGCCATCAATCAGCTCCACCACTTCGCAATTATCGCGCCGGTCCTGATTGATAATGCGTCCATCGCGTAACCAGATGCGCACTCCTTTTTGTCCTCCCGCCGGTCCGGCATATTTGTTTAGCCAGATATTGAGCGGGATACCGCTGAGTTCCCCCTGCAGATGGGCATTGCCTTCCGCGGTTTGCGTATCTCCACGGGCAATGGCATGACCCAGCCGATCGCTGGCCTGCCGGATTTCAAGGTGCATCTCATCCGTCCCACCACAGTAGCGGATTGTTTCGCGCAACATCGCCAGCACATGTGTACCAATATCAAGAATCACGCCGTCAGGATGGCGCAACTGGCGCGTATCCGGCTCACCGGTGGCAAAATTGAGCGCCACGGGTTCGCCCTGGTCGTTAAATCCGCTGGGCTCCTGCAAAAAGCCGTCAATACGCACGATATCCTGGATTGACGACAGCAGAGGCCGACGGGACTGCAGCTCATCTTCCCCCTGCCAGCGATCGTCCAGCTCACCCAATGCCCGCTTCAGCGCGCCGTCCCGCGCCATCCAGTGATCGAGCGCCAGTACCCGCCGCGCATGCTGCGGCTCGCTCAGCAGCTCACGCAGACGGGTCATTTGTTCAAGGGTCGCCACAACCGGTTTTTCCACCACAATGCGCGGACAGGCTGATGCCAGCGCCGCCTCCAGCACCGGAAGATGCTGCAACGACGCGGTGGTGATAAATAGCAGATCTAACGGTTTTCCGAGCAGTGCCGCTAATGACTCACAGCGGGTTATCCCCGCTAATCTCCTGGCAGGATTCACATCGAAGCCCCAGCATTCGTTCATGGGGCTCCCCAGATGCCTCAGCGCGGGAAGATAAGCGGTTTCGACTACTGCGCCCAGCCCAACAAATCCAGTCTGCATAGTGACCTGCCAGTAAATTGGTGGAAATAATAGGGGTATTATACACATCGAACGGGCGACAAACGTGATTCACCAATATCACGGGTTGTTGAGAGATAAAAAAACCCGCCAGCGGCGGGTTTCTCTTATTTGCTTTTCTTGATGTGTTTAATCAAGCGCTTACGCTTACGCATCTGGTTCGGCGTCAGGGTATTGCGTTTGTTGGCAAACGGGTTTTCCCCTTCTTTGAACTGGATACGAATCGGCGTCCCCATGACGTCCAGCGACTTGCGGAAGTAGTTCATCAGGTAACGCTTATAGGAGTCCGGCAGGTCTTTTACCTGGTTACCGTGGATGACCACAATCGGCGGGTTATAACCACCGGCATGGGCGTATTTCAGCTTCACGCGACGGCCGCGCACCAGCGGCGGCTGATGATCTTCTGCCGCCATGGTCATGATACGGGTCAGCATCGCCGTCCCGACGCGACGGGTTGCGCTGTCATACGCTTCGCGTACGGATTCGAACAGGTTACCGACGCCGCTGCCGTGCAGTGCGGAGATAAAGTGAATCCGTGCAAAGTCAATGAAGCCCAGACGGAAGTCCAGCGTCTCTTTAACCTGCTCTCTCACTTCCTGGCTCAGGCCATCCCACTTATTGACCACTATCACCAACGAGCGGCCGCTGTTGAGGATAAAACCGAGCAGAGAAAGATCCTGGTCGGAAATCCCTTCACGCGCATCGATAACCAGCATCACCACGTTGGCATCTTCAATGGCCTGCAGCGTTTTGATGACCGAGAATTTTTCGACCACGTCGGTAATTTTACCGCGCTTACGCACGCCCGCGGTGTCGATGAGCACGTATTCACGTTCGTCGCGCTGCATCGGAATGTAGATACTGTCGCGCGTAGTCCCCGGCATGTCGTAGACCACCACGCGGTCTTCGCCGAGAATACGGTTGGTCAGCGTGGATTTACCCACGTTCGGACGGCCGACAATCGCCAGCTTAATCGGCAAATCTTGCGGGTTGAAGTCGTCTTCTGGCTCTTCCGCTTCTTCACCGTTCTGTTCCGCTTCAAACTGCGCCCAGTACGCCGCATCTTCATCGACCTCTTCCGACGGGTCGATCTCTTCGGCCCACGGCAGCAGGACGTGCTCCAGCAGGCTGGTCACGCCGCGACCGTGAGACGCAGCGATCGGATGGATATCGCCGAGGCCCAGTGACCAGAAGTCGGCAATCGCCTGATCGGCATCAATGCCGTCGGTTTTGTTCGCCACCAGGAAAGTCGGCTTTTCACGGGAGCGAAGATGTTTGGCGATCGCGGTATCAGCAGGCATCAGGCCCGCACGCGCATCGACCATAAACAGCACGACGTCCGCCTCTTCAATCGCCAACAGCGACTGTTCCGCCATTCGGGTTTCAACGCCATCTTCTGTGCCATCGATACCGCCGGTATCGATACAGATAAATTCACGACCTTCAACTTCAGCACGACCGTACTTACGGTCACGAGTCAGCCCCGGGAAATCCGCGACCAACGCATCACGAGTGCGCGTCAAACGGTTGAAAAGCGTGGATTTTCCAACATTAGGGCGCCCGACAAGCGCGACCACAGGTATCATGTTAAATGCCTCTTACAAATTGCTATGCAACATCGATTTAACGACGTTTTTAAAAAAGTCAAAACGGCCCCTGTCTGCCAGGAGCCGTTTCTCAATTCGCACTATACCCGTTGTCTCTCAGTGAACTTCGCTACCGGCTGCGTTGCCGGCCGCCGCGAAGAAACTCAAGAGCCGCGGGGTAAGCCGCCACGACTAACGCGTAATAGAATACAGCGTGCCGTCTGTTGCCTGGATCAGCAGTCGACCATCGGCTACCACCGCGTCGGTACGGAAGCCGGAGCTATCCACTTTCTGCTGAGCCACAAAGTGACCATCTTCCGGGTTCACCCAGTGCATATAGCCTTCGCTATCACCGACCACCAGGTTGCCATTATACAACACCGGCGCAGTCAACAGGCGATGCAATAGATCGCTTTGCGTCCACAGCGTCACGCCACCTTCGGTGGAGAGCGCCAGGATGCGGTCATTCTGATCGACCAGGTAGATACGGTTGCCGTCAACGATAAAGTCGTTCACGGAACCCAGCTCACGCTTCCACATGATCTGGCCGCTGCGCAGATCCAGCGCGGTCAGGTTGCCATTATACGCCAGCGTGTATACCACACCGTTGACGATAACCGGGGTCGTATCGACATCATTCAGACGATCGATTTCCGTCGGTCCGGTCGCCTGGGAGATACGCTGTTGCCAGATAATCTGCCCTTGTTGCATCAGCACGGCGCTCACGCGGCCGTTATCGCCGCCAACGATGGCTGCGCCATAGGCGGTCGCCGGTGCCGATTCACCGCGCAGAGACAGCGCCGGCATATCCAGGTTAACGGTCCACTTCACCGCCCCATCCGCTTCATTCAGCGCCTGCAGCTGACCGTTGCTGGTGTGAACCAGAACCATGCCGTCGCTGACTACCGGACGAGAAATCGCTTCGCCCGCAACGCGAGCCTGCCACGCCACGGTACCATCGCTGGTATTCAGGGCGAACAGCTGCGCTTTTTCGCTGCCGATATAGACATGACCGCCGGAAACGGTGATGCCGCCAGAGAGCAGCGCAGGCGTGCGAGAGAACCAGCCGTCTTTTTCAGCCAGGTTAACCGACCACACCTCTTTACCGTCATCAGCGTTCAGCGCTTTGACGGTGCCCTTACGATCGGCCGCATAGACGACGCCGTCGGCGAAAGCCGGGTGCAGGTTAGAATAGAAATCGCCGATACCATCGCCAACAGAGGTGCTCCAGGACGTGGACGGCGTAAACTGATTTTCCACCGTCGGCAGCGGTGACATTTTCACCACATCTTCTTCGCTGTTAAACAACGAACAACCGCTTAATAAGGTAACGGAAAGCAGCCCTGGCAAAAGTAATTTACGCAATTGCATCGAGTCCCTCTCAGATGGACAGATTATTTATTTTCATACGCATCATTTCGCTGAGCGCAGGTGAAGCATCGCTTTTCACGCCAGCTTCCCAGGCTGCGCGAGCGCCTTGCTTATCGCCTTTGTTAAGCAGAATCTCACCACGGAGATCGGCGACAATAGCGGCCCAGCCTTCACCTTTAATACCCTCAAGGGTTTTCAGCGCTTCATCAGGTTTCTTCAGCTGCAGCTGTACACGCGCAAGACGCATATTGATAACCGACTTCAGGTTATCATCCGGCGCGGCGGCCAGGCCCTGCTGAAGCTGCTTTTCGGCATTTTGCAGATCGTTCTTATCGACAAAACGCTGGGCCAGCTCCAGAGAAGCAAACGCGCCATAGCTGTTTTTGCTATCGGCGGCAAATTTTTCCGCCGAACCGATCGCTTCCGGCTTGTCTGATTTGAGCGCGGAAATGGCGTTTTCATAGGCTAAAGAGGATTCTCTCGCCGTATCCTGCTGATGAGAACTCCAGTAGCGCCAGCCAACCAACGCGCCAATCCCTAAAATCACACCAACGGCCAGCGCTTTGCCATTTTCGGCAAAGAAACGCTTGAGCGCATCGACCTGATCGTTTTCGTTGTTATACGTTTCCACGCAGTCCTTCTCCTGACTAATGATTCCCGGGAGATTAACCCAGAAGTGCGCGCAAATGCGCAGCAACGCTATCCTGCGTTACGGTAGTTTGCTCACCTGAGCGTAAATCCTTCACTACCACGTTTCCGTCAGCAATTTCTGATTCACCGACCACCAGAGCAACGCGAGCGCCCCATTTATCCGCGCGGGCAAACTGTTTCTTAAAGTTGCCGCCGCCGTGGTTGGTCATCAGCTTAGCGCCGGGCAGCTCATCGCGAACCCGCTCAGCCAGACGCATCGCTGCAGACTGGGTATCGGTTCCGGAAGCCACCAGGTATATATCGACAACAGGATCGGCTTTAAATTCCGGATTTACTGCCTGAACCAGTAAAACAAGACGCTCCAGCCCCATAGCGAAGCCTACGGCCGGCGTTGCACGCCCGCCCAGCTGCTCTACCAGACCATCATAACGACCGCCGGCACAGACCGTTCCCTGGGAACCGAGGCTGGTGGTGACCCACTCAAACACGGTACGGTTATAATAATCCAGACCGCGCACCAGACGCTGATTGACGGTATAGCGAATACCGGCATCGTCCAGCAGGGCACACAGGCCCGCGAAATGCGCTTTGGAGTCTTCATCCAGATAGTCGCCCAGCGCGGGTGCGTCGTTGAGCAGCGCCTGCACCTGCGGATTTTTGGAATCCAGGACGCGCAGCGGGTTGGTGTACATGCGGCGTTTGCAGTCTTCGTCGAGCTTATCTTTAAACTGTTCAAGATAGGCAACCAGCGCATCGCGATAGGTTGCACGCGCTTCCAGCGAACCGATGGAGTTCAGCTCCAGCGCAACGTGGTCAGCGATGCCCAGCTCACGCCACCAGCGAGCGGTCAGCATGATCAGCTCAGCATCGATATCCGGGCCCTGCAGGCCAAAGACTTCAACGCCCATCTGGTGGAACTGGCGATAGCGCCCTTTCTGCGGACGTTCGTGGCGGAACATCGGCCCGACGTACCACAGGCGCTGTTCTTGATTGTACAGGAGACCATGTTCGATGCCGGCACGTACGCAGCCCGCCGTCCCTTCCGGACGCAGCGTCAGGCTATCGCCATTGCGGTCCTCAAAGGTGTACATCTCTTTTTCAACCACGTCGGTTACTTCACCGATCGCGCGTTTGAATAACGGGGTCTGCTCTACAATCGGCAAACGGATTTCGCTGTAACCGTAGCTGCCGAGCACCTGTTTCAGTGAGCCTTCAATGCGCTGCCAGAGAGCGGTCTCGCCCGGCAGATAATCGTTCATGCCACGGATGGCTTGAATGTTCTTTGCCACGTTTATTCTCTTTATCTATATACAAAAATGAACCCCGACGCCGCGCGTCTGCGGGTTCAATCATACACGGGAAGTGATACACCGCCCCGGATTATTTCTCTTCGACCTGCTGAACATTGATGCGACGCGCTTCATCGAGCATCGAGGCTTTCGCACGGATCCGCGCTTCCAGCTGATCGATCATATCGTCGTTGTCCAGCCTGTCTCTACGCACGCCATCTTCATAGAGGCCGCTTTTTTTATTGCCGCCGGTCACGCCAAGCGTCGAAACCAGCGCTTCGCCCGGACCGTTCACCACGCAGCCGATAATCGAAATGTCCATCGGCGTAATAATGTCTTCCAGACGTTGTTCCAGCGCGTTAACGGTGCCGATAACGTCGAACTCCTGACGCGAACAGGTCGGGCAAGCGATGAAGTTGATCCCGCGAGCGCGGATGCGCAGGGATTTCAGTATGTCGAAACCGACCTTGATCTCTTCAACCGGATCCGCCGCCAGGGAAACGCGCAGGGTGTCGCCGATCCCTTCTGACAGCAGCAGCCCCAGGCCGATCGCCGACTTCACCGCGCCGCTACGCGCGCCGCCGGCTTCAGTGATCCCAAGGTGCAGCGGCTGATCGATCTGTTTCGCCAGCAGACGATACGATTCTACCGCCAGGAAAACATCGGAGGCCTTCACGCTGACTTTAAACTGATCAAAATTGAGACGATCGAGATGATCGACATGGCGCATAGCTGATTCCAGCAGCGCCTGCGGCGTTGGTTCGCCGTACTTTTCCTGCAGATCTTTTTCCAGCGAACCGGCGTTGACGCCGATACGGATAGGAATGTTTTTATCGCGGGCGCAATCAACCACCATACGGATACGTTCTTCGTTACCGATGTTGCCCGGGTTGATACGCAGACAGTCCACACCGTACTCCGCCACTTTCAGGGCGATACGGTAGTCAAAGTGGATATCGGCGACCAGCGGGACGTTGACCTGCTGCTTGATAAGCCTGAACGCTTCCGCTGCATCCATCGTCGGAACGGAGACGCGGACGATATCCGCGCCTACGCGCTCTAAGGCTTTGATTTGGTTTACCGTCGCAGCCACATCGGTGGTGCGAGTATTGGTCATCGACTGTACGGCGATGGGAGCACCATCGCCAATCGGCACATTCCCAACGTAAATACGTTTTGATTTTCTACGTTGAATCGGAGCCTGGTTATGCATGAAAAATCTCCCGCGTTACCCGTCTGTTACTGCGCCGGTGATGTTTCGGCATTAAGGGTCAGACGCGCAACCTGGTTAGTTCTGATAAAACGACTTAAATCGACGGGTTTGCCCAGATACTGAATCTGTACCGCTGCCGGTGCGCCAATTTTCAGTTTATAAGGCGCCTGACCGCTCAGGTTCAGATTACCGCCCTTACGTTGCAAACCGCTGAACAGTTTCTTGCCGGTTGCATCGCTCACTTCCAGCCAGCAGTCGGCAGAGAAGTTCAGAACCAAATCCTGGGCCGCAGCGGCCGTAGCGGCTGCATTAGCCGGGGCGGTTGGCAGTGGAGAAGTCGGCGCCGCGGCAGCCGGTGCGCTATCGACATTGGCCTGAGACGGCGCCACAACGGCGTTATTATCAACCGGTGCCTGGGTAGAGGCCGTCGGTGCAGGGGTGGTATCAACCGGCGCGCTGTTGGCAGTGCTATCCGGCGCCGTATTGCTGGCGCCGGTATCCAACGGAATACTCTGGCTGCTGTCGCCCGCATTCAGTTCAGCGGTTGACTGGTCGGCCATCGAGGTAATTTCTTCCTGCTGGGCCTTATGGTCTTGCCACCACCAGGCGCCGCTGAGGCCAATGACCACAAACAGTACCAGCCAGGTGAAGCTCATCAGCCAGCCGTCACGCTTTTTACGGCGTTTTCCCAGGGAGAAGCTCTGCATCGGCGCAACTTTCGCGGCACGAATCGGGGCCTGTTTTGCCATCATTGGCAGCAGTTCATCTTCCGGAATGTGCACAAGGCGCGCATAGGAGCGGATGTAGCCGCGCAGGAAGGTAGAGGCCAGGTCGGCCGGCGCCTTGTCGTCTTCAATATCACGAACCGTGGAAACTTTCAGGCATAAGCGCTCCGCCACCGCTTGCTGGCTGAGTCCGAGTTGTTCACGGGCATGACGTAGACGCGTGCCCGTCGTATTTGCTTCTTGATGGTCTTGAGTGGCTTCAGTGTTCATTCGACAACTACTGGTACGTGAATTTAAAGTTCAGCGCCGGTTTACCCCGCGCCGCGAAACATCTGCTAAACGTCACACGAAGAGTATAAGTCCGTATGACCCACTATCACAGATACTTATCAATATTGAATGCTAAGCGGTTGTAGTGCCGCTACATACTGCCTCAAAGTCGACAAAAACGCACCGTAATTATTGCCCGAATCAGCGTATTTCGCCTGGCGATTAGGCATAAATCCGCAGCGCATGCTTCATGGCGTGCGCTGCGTCATTTATCAGACCGTCTTCACATCAATGGCTTCGCCCTGCATGCGTTTACGCAGCGTACGTTTGGTCCGGTCGATAACGTCGCCGGCCAGCTGTCCACAGGCGGCGTCAATGTCATCGCCGCGCGTTTTACGCACGATAGTGGTAAAGCCATATTCCATCAGCACCTTGGAGAAACGGTCGATACGGCTGTTTGAACTACGGCCGTACGGCGCGCCCGGGAACGGGTTCCAGGGAATGAGGTTGATCTTGCACGGCGTATCTTTCAACAGCGCCGCCAGCTCATGGGCATGCTCAGTACCATCATTGACGTGATCCAGCATGACGTACTCAATGGTGACGCGACCCTGGTTAGCATTGGACTTCGAAATATAGCCGCGGACCGAGTTCAGGAAGGTCTCAATGTTATATTTCTTGTTGATCGGCACGATCTCATCACGAATGGTATCGTTGGGCGCGTGCAGAGAAATCGCCAGCGCCACGTCAATCATATCGCCGAGTTTATCCAGCGCCGGGACCACGCCTGAAGTAGAAAGCGTCACGCGACGTTTCGACAGGCCAAAACCGAAATCGTCCAGCATGATTTCCATCGCCGGGACGACGTTAGTCAGGTTCAGCAGCGGTTCGCCCATCCCCATCATCACCACGTTGGTGATCGGACGTTGGCCGGTAATTTTGGCCGCACCGACGATTTTCGCCGCGCGCCATACCTGGCCGATAATTTCTGAAACCCGCAGATTGCGGTTAAAGCCCTGCTGCGCCGTCGAGCAGAATTTACACTCTAAAGCGCACCCAACCTGCGACGAAACGCACAGCGTCGCACGATCGTCTTCCGGAATATAAACCGTTTCCACACGCTGATCGCCGACGGCAATCGCCCATTTAATGGTACCGTCGCTGGAGCGTTGCTCCTCAACGACTTCCGGCGCGCGAATCTCCGCGACTTCCTTCAGCTTGTTGCGCAGCACCTTGTTGATATCGGTCATATCATCAAAGTTGTCGCTGCAGTAGTGATACATCCATTTCATCACCTGATCGGCGCGGAAGGGTTTTTCACCCATGTTTTTGAAAAACTCGCGCATCTGCTGACGGTTCAGGTCCAGCAGGTTGATTTTGGCATCTTTGTTCGGCACCGTCAGAGCGGCGGTATCAGGTGTGACAATATGTTCAGACATAATCTATTCCGGCCTCGTTGTTACACGTTATGGCCCCAGGAGGGTTGAAAAAAGAAACGCCCCTATGAACGAGTGCTCGTCCAGGGGCGCTGCATTGTACAAATTCTGCTGCATCAATACCACGTTTGCACGCGGCAATGATGAAAAAATCTGTTACTGCGTACTTGAGCCTCTATGGCTTTTCGATTGTCGAAAAGATGAGGCTCTGAATCTCCAAAGTATTTCACGTCACGGCGAAGCGGCAAGTTCGCAAATCCCCGGGAGCATAGATAGCTATGTGACCGGGGGGCGCGAATGAAGCCAACAAAGCGGTGGCGTGAAAGACGCAGGGGATTAACGAGTGCGCGGGCAAACCTCGCCTTCAGCGAAGAAGAACGCGATTTCGCGAGCGGCAGATTCAACGGAGTCGGAACCGTGGGTGCCGTTCTCGGTGAAGCTGTCGGCGTAGTCTGCGCGCAGAGTGCCTGCCAGCGCGTTGTCCGGGTTGGTTGCGCCCAGCAGGTCACGGTGACGCTGAACGGCGTTTTCGCCTTCCAGAACGGAAACCACGATCGGGCCGGAAGTCATGAACTCAACCAGACCGTCAAAGAACGGGCGACCTTCGTGCTCAGCGTAGAAACCGCGAGCCTGTTCAACGGTCAGGTGCAGCATTTTGGTGCCGACGATTTTGAACCCTGCAGCTTCAAAGCGAGAAAAGATGCTGCCAATAACGTTTTTTGCCACCGCGTTTGGTTTGATGATGGAAAAAGTACGTTCAATAGCCATGATTACCTCTAATAAAGTGTTCTGTTGTTGCGCATACGATCGTATGGCCTGGCGCGCATTATAATGAGCAACACCGACGCTGCCTATGGATGAAGGTAACATTTTGTTAAAATAAGACGAGTTTTAGCAACACATAAAACAGGGGAATTGGGCATCTGCCGCTATTGCAGCGTAAAATTCGCCGTCACCACCTGGCCACGCTCGTCCATAACCACCAGTTGATAACGATCGGGTCGCGCCAGCGGAAGCGTCGCACTGGCGCCGGCGGCGGTCTGGGGTTCACCATTAATAAACCACCAACGCCGCCCTTCGCCACCGGTTGTCTGCAACGCCAGCATGACCCGCGTCGTTCCCGGTAAACGTTTAATCACCGCCCCCTCGCGCACGCCCGACAGCACCAGCGGCGCCACGTCCGTCGCCTGCAGCGGCGGGCAGTCCGGTGAAACCGCGCCTGAGCGGGCAGCCCGCCGCTCCGCAGGAGGCAGCCAGGGCTCCAGCGGTAGCGGCCAGACATCGACGAGCTTCCGCACCGCGCCAGGGCAATCCGCCGCCACCCGCCGTCCCTGTTCATCTAACCAGACAGGGAAGCGAATACCGCGCCCCTCTTCCTGGCCCGGTAACAGCAGCGTCGGCGGCTGGCTGTCATCCAGCAGCCATGTCGCCAGTCGACGTCGACAGTTGCTATCGCCTGGCGCCAGGCTCTGCCCGCCAGGCCAGCAGATCGTTGCCGCGCTGACCGTCTGCGGACGCGGGTCGGTGGGCAGGCCGCCGCGCCCCATAGCCGGTCGCGCCAGCAGCATATTATTGACCTGATTCAGCAGAGGCACCGCGCTGGCGAAACCAAACTGCCCCACCACCGGGGTGCCATCCGGCCGTCCGGTCCAGATCCCGATCAGGTAGCGGGCATTGACGCCAACGGCCCAGGCATCGCGATAGCCGTAGCTGGTCCCGGTTTTCCACGCCAGCGGAACCACCTGCACCAACGAAGCGTCCGGCACCGGCTGGGCTTCGCCAGCCAGAATTCGCCGGATTATCCATGCCGCGCCCGGCGACAACAGCGGTCTTTCCACCAGCGGGTCGTCCGGCGTCATCCGCAATCGCGCGACCTTGCCATGGCGGGCGAAGGCGCTATATCCGGCCACGATATCTTCCAGTTTTGTTCCCGTCCCGCCGAGGATCAGCGACAGGTTGGGTTCCGCACCGGCCGGTAATGTCAGCGGCAAACCGGCATTGCGTAGGGTGGCGGCGAAGCGCTTCGGCCCGTAGGCTTCAAGCACCTGAACCGCCGGAAGGTTCAGCGAGCGCACCAGCGCTTCGCTGGCGCTGACCGGCCCATGAAAACCGCTATCAAAATTTCCGGGACGGTAATCGCTAAAGCGGCGCGGCACATCCTGTAATAAAGATGCCGGATGAATCAGCCCGTCATCCAGCGCCATACCGTACACAAACGGTTTTAAGACCGAACCCGGCGAACGCAGCGCCGAGACCATATCGATATGCCCGAAGCGGCTATCGTCGGAAATATCCGCCGAACCGACCCAGCCCCGCACTTTCATATTGGTGTGGTCGACGACCACCATCGCCAGCGAACTGCGCGGCGGCAGGCGCGCCTTCCAGTTGAGCGCCAGATCTTCCAGCTGGCGCTGGAGCCCGGCATCCAGCGTCGTCACCACTTTCTCTTTACGGCTGCTCGCCAGTAGCCGACGGGAAAACAGCGGGGCCAGCTGCGGCATCTGTCGTGGAAACAGCCATACCGGTTCTTCAATCGCCTCTTGTACCGCCTTATCGGACCAGACGCCCTGACTGCGCATCCGCGCCAGGACTTTATCGCGCGCGGCCTGAGCCCGCAGCGGCCAACGGTCCGGACGTAAACGACTCGGCGCCTGCGGCAGCACCGCCAGCAGGGCCGCTTCGCCATAGCTCAGCTGCGCAGGGGGTTTACCGAGATAGGCCCAGCTGGCAGCGCCAATCCCCTGCAGCGTCCCGCCAAAGGGGGCGCGGTTAAGATACAGCGTCAGGATCTCGCTTTTTGATAAATGCCATTCCAGCTGCAGCGCGCGCCAGAGCTGACGCAGCTTGCCGCCGAAGGTACGGGGATGGGGATCGAGCAGCCTCGCGACCTGCATGGTCAACGTGCTGCCACCGGAGACGACTCGCCCGGCGGTCAGGTCTTGCCAGGCCGCGCGAATAACCGCAAACGGGTTCACGCCCGGATGCCGCCAGAACCAGCGATCTTCATACTGGATCAGCGCCTGCAGATAGCGCGGTGACACATCATCGAGAGCGACCGGATAGCGCCAGACCCCCTGCTTATCCGCAAAGCGCCACAGCGGCGTGCCATCTTCCGCTACCACCACCCGGGCCGGCGCCACTTCATGCAGCGGTAACGGCCACAGACGATCGGCCGCCAACACCGCCAGCCATAGCATAACGACCAACGCCGCCAGCCAGCGCCAGCGGCGTTTTACCTGTCGCAGCGGCCGCATTTACGGGGTAACAGTCAGCGGGCCGCTGGCCGTGCCGGTCGCCCGCCACTGCGGAATATACATCGACTCTACCTGCGGCTGCGGAACCTGATATGTTCCCGGCGTGACCGCGCGCGCCAGATACACCAGCGTCACCGGCTGCCCTTCGTTAATCGCCACGGCGGCGACGAAGCGATCGTCGCGGAACTCGATGTGCTGAATATCCGCCTGCTGCATCTGGTTAAGCAGGTTCTGTACCGCGTCGCCGTTCTCCTGCAGGCTGGCGCTGCTGTTCGCCAGGTTCTGGTTTTCCAGCTCGAGTCCCGCCGGTAGCAGGTCCACCACCAGCGCATCCGGAACGTTGCGTTTGGCGGTGACTTCCAGCTTCACCAGCACCAGCTCGCCGCTACGCAGCGAGGTCAGGGACTTCTGCTGACCGCGGGTATCAAAGATTTGGCGTTCAATGCCCAGTACGTTTCCCGTGGCCTGCGGCGCAGTGAGCGGGTATCCGCTGCTATCGAGACGCAACCAGAGCGGGCGATCGCCGGTGTTGCTGACCTGCAGGGTCGCCAGCTGTTCAGCGCTCAGAGTGCGGGTCTGCGCTTTATCCGCCGAGAGCGGCTGCGCCTGTAGCGACGTTTGCGCCTGCCAGCTGCCGGGTAAGTCCTGTAATGTCCGGCCGGCCAGGAACAGCGCATTGGTCTCCTGGGTTGAGAGCCAGCGCTGACCGTAGGCCTCTTCCGCAAGGTTGCTCAGTAAGGTGTTCTGCGCATCCGGCAGCAGTTGATTCTCCTCCAGCAGGGCCAGCTTCAGCGCATCATCGCGCAGCGCGCTGCCATAATCACCCAGCCAGCGGTCCGTATCCTGACGCGGCGTACTCATCGCCAGCGTCAACGCCTGCTCGGCGCGCGGCGCATCGCCCATCGCTTTGAGGGCGATCCCCAGCTGCAGCAGAGGCAGGCCAGAACGCGCCTGCTCATGACGGCTCCAGATTTCGCGGAGGGCGCCAAGGGGCGCTTTTTGCTGGCGGGCCAGCACCAGGGCGGCATAGGCCTGCGCGGCGAAACGGCTGGCCGCCGCGTCATCGCTGTAACGAACGGTCATCAGTCCCGGTTCCTGCAGATAGCGCAGCAGACGCTGGTTACCGTTATTCATCGCCTGAGCCGGTACGCTATAGCCCTGCTCACCTGCTCTCACGAGGAAATCCATGGCATAGGCGGTCAGCCAGTACTCTTCCGGCCCCTCTTTGTCCCACAGGGCAAATCCGCCATCGTCACGCTGCATATGCAGCAGTCGGGAAATACCGATGTCCACCGCCGCACGGCGTTTTTCATCGCTGTCGCCGGCGATGCCCAATGCTTTGAGCTGCGCGGCGTTGGTGTAAAGCGACGGGAACAGACCGCTGGCGGTCTGTTCCAGGCAGCCATACGGATAGGCTTTCAGGTCGCGAATATAGCGGGCGAGATTCAACGGCGGCTTACCGCTGAACACCAGTTGCCCCTGCAGCGTCGCCGGTGAGAAGCCCTGCGTCTGCCCGGCTGGCGCCTGCCAGCGTTCCCCCGGTTGCAGCACCGCGCCGCTATTCACGGTTTGCGCCGGGTAGGCCGGACGCACGCCAATTTTCCACTGTTTCTGCATCGGGGTGAAGGTCTCACCCGGCAGAGCCACGCCGGTAATCGTGGCGTTCACCTGACCATCGCCAAAACCATCGCGGGCGCTCACCGGGACAAACAGCGTACTGCGCGCGCCGGGCGCCAGCTGTAGCGGAGGAATGGCCGCGCCATCGAGCTGCAGCAAACCGCTGGCGCTCAGCGCCACGTTCAGCGTTTGCGGCCTGTCGGTGAGATTACGCAGATCCAGCGCCAGCCGGGTTGCATCGCCGCTGGTGAGGAAGCGCGGCGTATTCAGCTCGGCAATCACCGGCGCGGCCACCACCACTTTCTCGTCGCTGCTGCCAAAATCATCGGCGGTCCACGCCTGCGCCATCACCCGCAGCTCGCCGTTGAAATCGCCAATCGGCAGCATCACAACCCCTTCACCACGCTCATCCAGGACCACCGGCTGCGCCTGTTGGGCAATAATCGTGACGTGGTTAACCGGCGGTTTACCGCCGCGTTTGAGTTCATCGCCGTCGCCGCCGAAACGCAGGCTGGCGAGACGCCCCTGCCCTTCAATCACCTGACCGTAGATATCATAAATATCCGCGCCGTAACGCTTCTGACCAAAGAAAGCCTTCCACGGATCCGGAGTGGCGTAATCGGTAATATTCAGCACGCCGCTGTCCACGGCGGAGAGCAGCACATTGACCTGTTTTGGCACTTCTCCCTGCGCCACGCTGGCTTTGATTTTCACCGTCAGCGGCTGATTCGGACGTATTTTTTCTGGTGCATCCAGCGCAAGCGTCAGGCGACGGTTTTCATCGCCCAGCGGCAGGTGCAGCAGACCCACCGCCCGTTTCGGCGTCGCCGAGCGAGATTTATCTCCGGGGCGAATCACCAGGGTGCTGAGGTAGAGATCGTGACGGTTCCAGGCTTTATCGACCGGAATCGATAGCGCCATGCCCTCCGCCGGGACGTCAATTTCCTGCCACCACAGCGGCCCTTCGCTGGATTCGACCATCGCATAGCCTTTCCCCGCCGCAGGCGCCGCGATGTGCAGTTTGATTGTGTCGCCCGGTTTATAGGCCGCTTTGTCCAGTTTCATGGTGACCCGATCCGGACGCGCAGCCCCTGTGCCATCGCTGTTATCCTGCCAGCTGTAGCCCGCCCAGAAACGCACGCTGCTGATGACGTCATCGGGGCCTTTCACTTCCAGGCGGTAGGATCCCCACTCCACCGGGAAACTCACTTTCGCCGTTTGCCCGGCCTGCAGATCGAGAGATTGTTCGCCTTCTTGCAGATCTTTTTGATCGAACTGCGACTGCCAGCCTTCGCTGTCAGACCAGTTCCAGTAGTAGTCGCGGCGCTCGCGAATCAGCCGCACCTGTAGCCCAGAGACCGCTTTTTTCTCGCCTTTGGCATCGGCATAGACAATCTCAAACGCCGCGCTGCTGTTTTCTTCGACCACCGGCTGTTTCACCGTACTGTCGGTACGGTAGTCGTAGACCTCTTTAAGGGCAAATTCAGGGCGGATCCCCGGCAGCGTATCGGCCGGCCAGATCGGCTGCTGTACGGTACGGGTAACCGGGCGGCCACCTGACTCCAGCAGGCTGGCCTGTAAAACCACCTGCAGCGGCGAATGGCTATCCTTCCACTGGCTGGCGGTAGTCACGTCGGCATGGCCTTTTTCATCCAGCGTCGTCTGGACTTCATCCAGGCTGCGGGAGAGGTTTTCTTCGGCAATATCACCAAACTGGAAGCCCGGCAGCGCCGCAACCGCATCGCGCAGCGGGCGCAGGAACAGTTTCCCCTGCAGCTGATTGCCGCTGGCCGGGGCGCCATACAGATAGGCGCCGGCAACGTTAAAGTGCACATCGGCATCCATGGCCAGCGGTCTATTTTGCGGCGTCAGATTCAGCGCCATACGCTCAGGCATAAAATCTTCAACGTGGAAATCCCACTCGCGCGGCTGATTGTCGCCGGTGCTGGCGCGGATATGCCACATACCGGTCGCCGCCCCACTATCAAGCGGCCAGGTAAACTGATACAGACCGTTGAGCGGTTTGCTGACCAGCGAGCGGATCACCTGACCGTCCGGCTGCACCACCTCGAACTTCACCGGCTGCTCGGCCAGCGGTTTGCCGTCGCCGTCACGGAGCAGCGCGTTGAGGATCACCGTTTCTCCCGGACGATAAAGATCGCGCGGACCAAACATAAAGAGCTGCTTGCTGAATCCCGGAGCGCCGGCAATCGAGAACTCGGCCAAATCCAGTGCGGGAAGTTTGAGATCCAGCAGGGTGGTCTGCCCGTCTTTTCGCGCCAGCAGCAGCGCCGCGTCTTTATCATCGTTTTGCAGGGTAACGTGCCCCTGGGCGTCGCTTTTCGCCTCGGCGAGGATTTGCCCTTTCGTATTCAGCAACTGCACATCGATACCCGATTGCGCCGCACCGTCTTCGAGGCTCTGGGTAAAGACATCCAGCCGGTTGTGATAACGGTGCGCCGACACGCCGATATCGCTCAGCGTAAACAGCGTTGCGGCGTTGCTATAGCTGTAGCGTCCCGCCGGATTCATCACCGCTACGTAAACACCCGGCTGCTGCAACGGCTTAATATCCGCCAGCGGCAGCAGCAGTTTCTCCCGCGTGTTGCGCGCCGGATTGAGATCGAAACGCCCGGTATAGACCAGATCGGCCATTTTCAACAGCTCGTCAGACTCCCAGTTACTCAATGAGTTACGGTATTCCCATTGGCTGACGAAAGCGGACAGCGACTCCGGCTTGATACGGAAAAAGTTTACGTCGACGTTATCGACGTTCAGCGCCATCACCGGCAGCCCGGCGACCACTTTGCCCGGCAGCAGCGAACCGCGGCTGGCGAAGCCAATACTCGGGGCAATGTCGCGGGTCGCGATGGTTTTTTCAAAATGGGTGTCAAAGGTGGCGGCGTTCAGCGCGCTCAGCGTCGGGTCAACGGAGACAATCAGTTCGCGTTTCGGCTCAAGATGGCGCAAGCGTAGCTCTTTCAGATTCGGCGCCAGTTCCCATGCGCCGTCAACCTTGCCGCTTTTTTTGTCGACAAGATGCACGCTGCGGGAGAAATCCTGATCGGGATTAAGCGGCACAGAGAAGGTGAGCACCATCGCCGCCGCGCCGTCCAGCTGGATTTCCGAGGCATCAAGCAGCGTCAGCGCCTTACCTTTGCTTTTTTCCGCCAGCGCCGCCAGTTGGGCGCTATCGAGCTTTGCCCCGCCTTTGTCTGCAGAGGAAGAGGCGGCCGGTGCGACGGCCTGCGGTTTACCGCTGTCATCACAGGCGGTCAGCGATAGTGCAGTCAGTAGCGCCAGAGACAATGCCGCTAAACGAAATGGTTTCATCCTTTAACCCCTCGGCCGAAAGACCGGATACCAACAGTGAACACAGTATTATGCGCCAACGACGGAATTACCAATAGCCACCATAATAGAATCTGGCTAAGCCTATTTTAAGGAACGTCGCGGCGTCGCAACTCCGGTGCTCTGAGCTTGTCAGCCGTCGGGAAAACGTCGACAATTCATTGAATGATGGATAATAAAACGGAGGCCCCCCATGTCCACCTCGTTTTTTGTCGCCGCCGACTGGCTGGCGGAACATATTGATGACCCGGAAATTCAGATTATCGATGCGCGAATGGCGCCGGCAGGTCAGGAAGCCCTGCGTGATATGGATGCGGAGTATCGCGCGGGTCATATTCCCAACGCCGTATTTTTCGATATCGAAGCCCTGTCGGATCACACCAGCCCGCTGCCGCATATGATGCCGCGCGCGGAGGCTTTTGCCGTGGCGATGCGCGAACTGGGGGTCAGCAGCGATAAACATCTGGTGGTTTACGATGAAGGCAATCTCTTCTCAGCCCCGCGCGCCTGGTGGATGCTGCGCACATTTGGCGTCGAAAATGTCTCGATTCTCGCCGGCGGCCTGGCCGGCTGGCAGCGCGATGAACTGCCGCTTGAGCAGGGAGTTCCCGAGATTCCGGAAGGCGAATTTGACGGACGCTTCGATCCAGAAGTGATCAAACGGCTGACCGATGTGCTGCTGGTTAGCCATGAGGGATCGGCGCAGATCGTCGATGCGCGTCCGGCCGGGCGTTTTAATGGCCTGGTGGATGAGCCTCGTCCGGGGCTGCGTCGTGGCCATATTCCCGGCGCGCTCAACGTACCGTGGACCGATCTGGTGATTAACGGCGAACTGAAAACCGTTGATGAGCTGAATGAGATTTTCATTCGCCAGGGCGTGGATTTCGAGCGACCGATTATCGCCAGCTGCGGCTCCGGCGTCACGGCGGCGGTGGTGGTGCTGGCGCTGACGACGCTGGGCGTCAACGGCGTCTGCCTGTATGACGGATCGTGGAGCGAATGGGGCGCACGTAGCGACCTGCCGATCGAACCGGCGCAATAAGAACAACAGCGGGGGCCGAGGCCCCCGCGGCTTTAGATAATGCGGTTCTGTTTGAAATCGCGCAGGAAACTGCCCCAGCGCTTTTCATAGAATGGCGTGATATGGGCCATCATAAAATGACTGATCCCCTTTTCACCTTCAACCACCTGACAGATATCAATCGGCTCATCACCCGGTAACGTATCGGTCGCCACGCTGCCTGCCGCCTGGATCACCTCTTCGATATCGCCTTCGGCTTCAATCCCGATCAGCAGGTTTGCCGGCGCATCAGCGCTATCTTTAATTGAGCACAGAAACGCCCGTCTGACGGTCTTCATCGTTTTAAACAGCGTCGTCAGCGAATCAATCATCTGCGCCGGTGGCTCGGCGACTTCAGACAACAACAAAGATTCGCCGCCTTCGAGCACGGTTTGGGTGCTGAGCGGGCTGCCCTCTTCCCCCAGCAGATGGCGGATCTCATTGGGCATAAACTCTTTACCGGTTGCCAGCTTCGCATTGAGGAACAGCGTTTCGCCGAGCGTCATCGCAAACAGCGTCCGGGCCGGCATCACCACAAACGATTGTTCATCTTCTACCGCCTGCTGCAGCGCTTCCAGAGAAGTGAAAAACGGAATCACCGAGGCGCCATCGTCTTTCTCCCAGTGCTGCAGATCGACGGCGCTCTCTTCGACAATCTGTTCGCCTTCCGCCGCCGCCCCCGGAACCCACACGGTGGATTCCAGCAGCGTACGGAAAAATGCGGGGCGGTGGCCCGGCTCGGTCGCCGCCTTTTCCAGCAGAGTTTCTAATTCATTTTTAGTTTCGGACATAGTTTGGCTACTTCACAATTGCCCGCTTGCGCGGGCCTACGGGTTCTGTAGGCCGGGTAAGCGTAGCGCCACCCGGCAAAAAAGATTACTCAGCCGTCAGCAGGTTCGCTATGGTACGTACGCCGAGGCCGGTGGCGCCGGCAGACCACTGCTCAACCGCCGCTTTGCGGTAGGTCGCCGAGCAGTCGATGTGCAGCCAGCCCTGATGATAATTTTCAACGAAATGCGACAGGAAACCGGCTGCGGTGCTGGCGCCAGCCGGATAGGCTGCGCTGCCGGTGTTGTTCAGCTCGGCGAAGTTAGACGGCAGTTGGCCACGATGGAACTCGGCCAGCGGCAGGCGCCAGAAGGCTTCATTTTCCGCCTGCGCGCTCGCCAGCAGACGGTTAGCCAGCGGGTCATCAAAGCTGAACAGCGCGTGGTAGTCATTACCGAGCGCGGTTTTCGCCGCCCCGGTCAGGGTCGCGGCATCGATGATCAGCTCAGGTTTCTGCGCCGAGGCGTCAATCAGACCATCCGCCAGCACCAGACGGCCTTCAGCGTCGGTGTTCATGATTTCCACGGTCTTGCCATTGCGGTAGCGAATGATGTCGCCCAGTTTAAAGGCGTTACCGCTGATCAGGTTGTCTGCACAGCACAGATACAGCTTCACGCGTTTGTTCAGGCCGCGGGTAATCGCGAACGCCAGCGCGCCGGTAACCGTTGCCGCGCCGCCCATATCGGACTTCATCGAATCCATAAACGCGCTTTGTTTGATGCTGTAGCCGCCGGAATCGAAAGTGATCCCTTTGCCGACCAGGCAGGCATACACCGGAGCTTCTTTATCACCGGTTGGGTTGTAATCCAGCGCCAGCAGTACCGGCGGACGCTCGGAGCCGCGGCCAACGGTATGCAGGCCAAGGTAGCCCTGCTCGCGCAGGTCTTCACCTTTCGTGATACGGTAAGTCACGTTGTCGCAGGCGACGCTGCACAGCAGATCGACGGCGCGCTGAGCCAGCTGTTCCGGACCGAGCTCTTCCGCCGGCGCGTTAATGGTATCCCGCACCCAGTCAATAATCGTCAGGCGATTGTCCAGCTCGCTTTTCTGCACGTCGTCCAGCGCCGGCCATTCCACCTTGCGGCTGCCTTTCGGCCCTTTGTAGCCGGCCCAGAATGCCCACGCGCGGTCGGTATCCCAGCCTTCGCCGCTCAGCGCAACGTGTTTGATCCCCATCCCGTCGACTTTACGCGCCGCACGCTGAATCAAACCGAGATCGTCTTTACCGTTCAGATGCAGGGTGATGCCGTCATTATTAATGCTGTAAGCCGCTTTTTCTCCCCAGCGCGCGTCGGCGGGTTGGGTCGTCAGCGTAATCCTCATGGCTTCGGTCATTTTATCTTTATCCTTATTTGGCAAAAGGGCCGCCAAAAGGCAGCCCATATTATTTTTCCGATGTTTCACGCTGCAGGAGAAGGCGGTCAGCCGCTCATTCGCCAGGCCTACAGATGACTGTGTGGCGGGAGTGAGCAAACATGACCCACGCATCTGCAGCGTGAAGCATGTTGCGGAAATTATTCTGCTTCATCTAACCAGACTAGCAGAATCGCCTCCAGAATTTTTTCATTGGATGCGGTCGGATTGTCATCAAAATCTTCCAGCTCGCAAATCCACTGATGCATATCGGTGAAGCGAACGGTTTTCGGGTCGAGATCCGGGAAGGCGTCATACAGCGCTTCGCCAATTTCACGACTATCGGTCCATTTCAGTCCCATATTAATGCTCGCGTGCGTGGTTGATAGTATAACGCGGGATCTCGACGACCAGATCATCGTGGGTCACGCGCGCCTGGCAGCTCAGACGGCTGTCGGGCTCCAGCCCCCAGGCCTTATCCAGCATATCATCTTCATCTTCGGTACTTTCGGCCAGCGAGTCAAAACCTTCACGCACGATGCAGTGGCAGGTGGTGCAGGCACAGGATTTTTCGCAGGCGTGTTCAATCTCAATGCCGCTACGCAGAGCAGCATCCAGAATGGTCTCACCGATCTCAGCTTCCACAACTACGCCATCCGGGCACAGGTCCTGATGGGGCAGAAAAACAATCTTTGGCATATTAAACCTCGTCCACGGATTGGCCTTTCAGCGCAGTACGGACCGACTGGTCCATGCGGCGTGCGGCAAATTCCTGGGTTTGTGTGTCTGTATTTTTAATCGCATCTTTAATCGCGTCGGCGTCATCGCCTGCGGCAACCGCACGCAGCTGCGCCGTTGCTGCATCGATAGCCTGACGTTCTGCGGCGCTTAGCAGCGCGGCATCGGCGGCCAGCGCACTTTCCAGGCTCTCAAGAACGCGCGCGGCTTCCACTTTTTGCTCGGCCAGCATACGCGCCTTGATATCCTGTTCGGCGTGACTCATCGAATCTTTAATCATGGTGGCGATTTCGCCGTCGGTCAGACCGTAGGAGGGCTTGACCTGAATGGAGGCTTCGACGCCGGTCGATTTCTCCATCGCGGTCACGCTCAACAGGCCATCGGCGTCCACCTGGAAGGTGACGCGAATGTGCGCCCCGCCCGCCGGTAACGCCGGAATACCACGCAGCGCAAAACGCGCCAGCGAACGGCAGTCCTGCACCAGTTCGCGCTCACCCTGCATGACGTGGATAGACATCGCCGTCTGACCATCTTTAAAGGTGGTGAACTCCTGCGCACGCGCCACCGGAATCGTGGTGTTGCGCGGAATCACTTTCTCCACCAGGCCGCCCATCGTCTCCAGCCCTAAAGAGAGCGGAATAACGTCGAGCAACAGGAGTTCGCTATCGGGTTTGTTGCCCACCAGGATATCGGCCTGAATCGCGGCGCCAATGGCCACCACTTTGTCCGGATCGATAGTGGTCAGCGGCGTGCGGCCAAAGAACTCACCGACGCGCTCACGAACCAGCGGCACGCGGGTTGAACCGCCGACCATGACCACTTCCAGTACCTCTTCCGCCGCCACGCCCGCATCTTTCAGCGCGCGACGGCAGGCTAACAGCGTGCGTTTCACCAGCGGCGCAATCAGCTCGTTAAACTGGTCACGGGTAATATCGCCTTGCCAGCCGCCGACGTTAACGCTGACGGAATCGGCATCGCTGAGGGCAATTTTCGCCGCGATGGCCGCATCCAGGAGTTCACGCTGCAGGCGGTTGTCGCTACGATCGCTCAGCCCGGCCAGTTCACGGAGATAATCCGCCAGCAGATGGTCAAAGTCATCGCCGCCCAGCGCGGAATCCCCGCCGGTGGCCAGCACTTCAAATACGCCGCGGCTTAAGCGCAGCACCGAAATATCAAAGGTGCCGCCGCCGAGATCGTAAACCGCGATCACCCCTTCCTGACCGGAGTCCAGGCCGTAGGCAATGGCCGCAGCGGTCGGTTCGTTCAACAGGCGCAATACGTGCAGACCGGCCAGACGCGCGGCGTCTTTGGTGCCCTGGCGCTGAGCATCGTCAAAATAGGCCGGGACGGTAATCACTACGCCGTCGAGTTCGCCGGACAGCGCTTCCGTTGCCCGGGCGGCCAGCGCCTTCAGGATGTCGGCGGAGACGCGAACCGGGTTGAGCAGACCGCCGGCGGTCTGAATCATCGGCAGACCATTTTCGCTGGCCTGCAGTTGGTAAGGCAGATGGGGATAACGAGTCTGGATATCGGCCAGCGAGCGCCCCATCATCCGTTTCACGGAACTGATGGTATTAACCGGGTCGAGGGCTGCATTGTGTCGGGCATCGTAACCGACGCTCAGGCCAGATTCATGGTAGTTCACCACGGAAGGCAGCAGGTAGCGCCCCTGATGGTCGGGCAGAGTTTCGGCCTGACCGCTACGCACGGTAGCGACCAGAGAATTGGTGGTGCCCAGGTCAATACCCGCCGCCAGACGACGCTGGTGCGGCGCGGCACTCAGACCAGGCTCACTAATTTGTAATAAGGCCATAATTGCTTCCGAAAATTAAAAATCGAGCAGCTTTTCTTCGAGTTGTTCTGCAACGCTCTGAAGTTTATCGAGAAAACGCAGTTTACGCACGGTATCCGCCGCCGCGTCCCACGTCTCGCTATTTAATTGTTCGACAACCTGCTGATGACGAACGTCGTACATCCCCTTCACGCGTTTGATAAATGCCGCCAGACGTTCTTCATCCTGCGATTTTTCAATCTCATCCAGCTCTTCACGCAGCTCCAGCTGTTCCATCAGAAAGGCGGTATCGCGCACGGTGTGCTGTTCGCTGGCTAAGTCATAGCCATGGAGCGAAAGGAGATATTCGGCGCGGGTCAGCGGATGACGGAGCGTTTGCCACGCCTGATTGATCGTTGCGGATTGCTGCACGGAGGCGAGCTGTTCGGCCGCGCTCGCGCTGGCGAACTTGTCGGGATGGTACTGGCGCTGCAAATCCTGGTACCGGACAGCCAGCTGTTCTTGCGAAAGGGTATAACTGACCGGTAACCCGAAGAGGGTGAAATAGTCCATAGTAACCTCAGGGTTAACGAGATAAAGCAAACCCCACTCACGATTCACCGCGGTGGGGTCCTCTACCCGTGCACATCGGGCCGCCTCTGCGTGGGCTGTCGTCGCTTACCCGCTGGGCCGACTGCTGTCAGCCTCCGGGATTCACGCGTTTACCGCCCTGATGCGGCCGGAAATACGTCGGATAGTGTCGGGATTATACGTTAAAGCTTTCGCCGCAACCGCACTCATCTTTCACATTCGGGTTGGTGAATTTAAACCCTTCGTTCAGGCCTTCTTTGACGAAGTCCAGCTGAGTGCCGTCGAGGAACTGCAGGCTTTTGCCGTCGATCACTACCTTGACGCCTTTATCTTCAAACACGGTGTCTTCTGCCGCCGGCTCGTCAACAAATTCCAGCACGTAGGCCATACCTGAGCAGCCGGAAGTGCGGACACCTAAGCGCAGACCGAAGCCTTTGCCACGGTTGGCCAGGAAGGAATTAACTCGCGACGCTGCGCTGTCGCTAAGAGTAATCGACATACAATAACCTCTTAATTATTTCGCTTCACGTTTGCTTTTATAATCCGCAATCGCGGCTTTAATCGCGTCTTCCGCCAGGATGGAGCAGTGAATTTTCACCGGCGGCAGTTCCAGCTCATCGGCGATATCGGTGTTCTTGATAGCCTGAGCTTCGTCCAGAGATTTCCCTTTCACCCATTCGGTAACCAGGGAGCTGGAGGCGATAGCAGAACCGCAACCATAGGTCTTGAAGCGCGCGTCTTCAATGATACCTTCATTGTTGACTTTAATCTGCAACTTCATCACGTCGCCGCACGCCGGTGCGCCAACCATGCCGCTGCCGACGCTATCGTCGCTGTTGTCAAAAGAGCCGACGTTGCGCGGATTCTCGTAATGATCGATAACTTTTTCGCTGTATGCCATGATGAATTCTCCTTATACCCTACCGATTAATGATGTGACCATTCGATGCTGTTCAGATCTACGCCCTGTTTGAACATATCCCACAGCGGAGAAAGGTCGCGCAGACGGCCGATGGATTTACGAACCAGATCAATGGTGTAGTCAATCTCTTCTTCGGTAGTGAAGCGACCTAAAGAGAAACGGATAGAACTGTGTGCCAGTTCGTCAGTCATGCCCAGTGCGCGAAGCACATAGGACGGCTCAAGGCTTGCGGAGGTGCAAGCAGAACCGGAGGAAACGGCCAGGTCTTTCAGCGCCATAATCAGCGACTCGCCTTCAACATAGTTGAAGCTGACGTTGAGAATGTTCGGTGCGCCCTGTTCGAGGTCACCGTTGAGGTAAACCTCTTCCATATCTTTTACGCCGTCCCACAGACGGTTACGCAGACCGCGCAGACGCGCCATCTCGGTTTCCATCTCTTCTTTCGCGATACGGTAAGCTTCACCCATACCGACGATCTGGTGGACTGGCAGAGTACCGGAACGCATGCCGCGCTCGTGACCGCCGCCGTGCATCTGCGCTTCAATGCGGATACGCGGTTTGCGACGAACGTACAGTGCGCCAATACCTTTAGGACCATAAATTTTGTGACCCGAGAAGGACATCAGGTCAACTTTCAGCTGGCTCAGATCGATAGGCAGTTTGCCCACGCTCTGGGTGGCGTCAACGTGGTAGATGATGCCACGCGCGCGGCACAGTTCGCCGATGGTGGCGATATCCTGCACAACGCCGATTTCGTTGTTCACGTGCATGATGGAGACCAGGATGGTGTCGTCACGCATCGCGGCTTCCAGTTCTTTCAGATCGATAATCCCGTTGCGCTGCGGCGCCAGGTAGGTGACGTCGAAACCTTCACGCTCCAGCTGGCGACAGGTATCCAGAACCGCTTTATGCTCGGTTTTGCTGGTGATAATGTGCTTGCCTTTTTTCTGATAAAAGTTGGCTGCACCTTTAATCGCCAGGTTGTCGGATTCCGTTGCACCGGAGGTAAAGACGATTTCACGCGGATCGGCACCGACCAGTTCAGCAATCTGATTACGGGCGATATCTACCGCCTCTTCAGCCTGCCAACCGAAACGGTGTGAACGAGAGGCCGGGTTACCAAAGGTCCCGTCCAGGGTCAGGAACTGCATCATTTTCTCGGCAACACGCGGGTCCACCGGCGTTGTTGCGGAGTAATCGAGGTAAATCGGTAATTTCATTGCTCTTTAACTCCGTACATCACTCAATGCAAGGAACCAGGCAACCGGCTTGATGTACGACCGGGGACACGGGATGTCGCAACATCCCGGCCTGATTCTGAAATCTCTTTTTTATCGTTTTTACTCTGACTATTTCAGCCTGCCGCAGCGGAGCCGCAAGCTGAAACAAGACGAGTATTATGCACGCAGCTTGACGTCAATTGCGTCCTGAGTGCGGGTATTGCGCTGGGATTCATGGCTATGCTGACGACCTGAAACATCGAGGATTTCCTGGTTATTCACCAGTTCACCCAGGGTGATATTGTTCAGGAAGCCGGTCAGACGTTCGCTCAGGTCGCGCCACAGCGCGTGGGTCAGGCATTTATCGCCGCCCTGGCAGCCGCCTTTACCCTGACAGCGGGTCGCGTCAACCGATTCGTCTACTGCGCTGATCACTTCGCCTACGGCGATGCTGCCAGCTTCTTTACCTAACAAATAACCGCCGCCTGGGCCACGAACGCTGGATACCAGACCATTTTTACGCAGGCGGGAAAACAGCTGTTCCAGATAGGACAGCGAGATTCCCTGACGTTCAGAAATATCAGCCAACGGAACCGGGCCCGATTCAGAGTTGAGCGCAACGTCCAGCATCGCGGTCACAGCATAACGCCCTTTAGATGTCAGTCTCATGTCTTACTTAACCTCAAACTCGCCCCTGCCCGGGCTTTTTATTAATATGGGTATTGCATAGCAGGGCCAAGTCTGACATTCCCGAGTAATTTGGTCAACTATTTACTTGACTGTTTTAGTCAGGTATTTAACCATCCGTGCGGTCTGTATTTGCCCGGCGGCGCTACGCTTGCGCGGGCCTGTGGCAATGCAGGCCAGGTAAGCCAGAGCCGCCCCCGTCAAGGGATGCAGGCGCTTACTTCTCTTTCTTTAACTGATCGATAGACGCCAGCATACCACGCAGGATATTCAGCTCCTGGCTTTCCGGACGCGCACGGGTAAACAGACGGCGCAGTTTGTTCATCACCTGTCCCGGGTGGCTGGCGCGAATAAAACCGGTGGCAAGCAGGGTTTGCTCGAGGTGGCCATAGAAACGTTCTAAATCATCAACCAGCGGATACGGCGTCTCTTCGTGCTCTGCTGCCGGTTCGTCCTGTTCCTGGGTGGCCAGCCACGCCATACGTACTTCGTAGGCGATAACCTGCACCGCCATTGCCAGGTTCAGCGAGCTGTATTCCGGGTTTGCGGCAATAGCCACGTGATAGTGACATTTCTGCAGTTCATCGTTGGTCAGCCCAACGCGTTCGCGGCCAAAGACCAGTGCGACCGGCGCATGCTGCCCTTCCGCCACGCTCTTCAGACCGCACTCGCGCGGGTCAAGCATCGGCCACGGCAGAGTACGTGAACGGGCACTGGTCCCCACCACCAGGCTGCAGCCGGCCAGGGCTTCATCCAGGGTATCAACGATCTGCGCGTTACCAATCACATCACTGGCGCCAGCGGCCAGCGCGATAGCCTGAGAGTCAGGTTTAACCAGCGGGTTAACCAGCCACAGGTTGGTTAATCCCATGGTTTTCATTGCCCGGGCGACGGAGCCCATGTTTCCGGTATGTGATGTTTCTACCAGTACAATTCGAATATTTTGTAGCATTATGGTTCTTCGGCTAAAGATTATTCACGCATGCTATCATAAAACGGAGACATAGGCAGATTTCACTGTTACTATGTGCGCCGTTTTTTCCCGTTCTTTAACATCCAGTGAGAGAGACCGATGCATCCGATGCTGAACATCGCCGTGCGCGCAGCGCGCAAGGCGGGTAATTTAATTGCCAAGCACTACGAAACCCCAGACTCCGTAGAAACGAGCCAGAAAGGCAGCAATGATTTTGTGACCAACGTCGATAAAGCAGCTGAAGCGCTGATTATTGAAACCATTCGCAAATCTTACCCGCAGCACACCATTATCACCGAAGAAAGCGGTGAACACGCAGGTGAAGATCAGGATGTTCAATGGGTTATCGATCCACTGGATGGCACCACCAACTTCGTCAAACGTCTGCCGCACTTCTCCGTTTCCATCGCCGTACGCATCAAAGGCCGTACTGAAGTCGCGGTGGTTTACGATCCAATGCGTAACGAACTGTTCACGGCTACCCGTGGTCAGGGCGCACAGCTGAACGGTTACCGTCTGCGCGGTAGCAACGCTCGCGACCTGGATGGCACGATTCTGGCGACCGGCTTCCCGTTCAAAGCAAAACAGCACGCGACGGCGTACATGAATATTCTCGGTAAGCTGTTTACCGAGTGTGCTGATTTCCGCCGCACCGGTTCTGCTGCTCTGGATCTGGCTTACGTGGCCGCAGGCCGCGTTGACGGTTATTTTGAAATCGCGCTGAAACCATGGGATTTTGCGGCAGGCGAGCTGATTGCTCGTGAAGCAGGCGCGCTGGTCTGCGATTTCACCGGCGGCCACAACTACATGCATACCGGCAACATCGTTGCCGGTAATCCGCGTGTCGTTAAAGCTATGCTGGCGAATATGCGTGACGAACTGAGTGAAGCGCTGAAGCGTTAATCATTCTCCCCTCCCCCGGTTCACGGGGGAGGGGATTCTTCAAAATGGTCGTAAGCCCCCACCAACAGGCGCCGCACTGCTCCACATCACCAGCGCCGCAACCAGTAAAATCACACCGCCCGCCAATGCCAGCGTCGCCCAACCAACGTGTTGCCACAGCGGTGGCGTCTTATTGCCGCTGAGCTTAACGGCCAGCTGCCGGAAACCATGAACCAGCAGCGCCAGCGCGCTAATGGTCAACGACGTGCCTGCCGCCATCGCCAGCGCCGCCGCCATTCCCCAGTTAAATACGCCAATCACTTTACTAAACAGCAGGACCATAATCGCCCCGGAACAGGGTCGCATCCCCATCGAGAGGATAATGACCAGCCGCGCGCGCCAGTCATCGCCGCCCTGTAGCTGTTCCGGTGCGGGCATATGCTGATGTCCGCATCCGCACTGCGCATGATGAACGTGGTGCGGCGTAAATGCGATAAACGTCGGTCGTCGCAGTACCGAGCGTAGCTTTTTTACCGCCCGCCAGCACAACAGCAGGCCCAGCGCCCCCACCAGCAGATAGCTGCCTTTCTCCAGCCAGAAGCTGCTGAGGTGCAGCTGTCTGGCCGGTAGCTGCAGGAGGGTTAACACCACCACGACCAGCGCAATCGCCACTACGCCCTGCAGGAGCGAGGCCGCCAGGGTCAGCATGATACTGGATTTAAGTTTTGCCGGATGTGTTGCCAGCCAGGTGGTAATCACGATCTTGCCATGCCCAGGCCCCAGGGCGTGCAGCACACCGTAGATAAAACTGAACGCCAGCAGCGATAATCCCGCCGCTGAGGGGTTGTCCGCAACCGCTTTCAGCAGACGGCTGAGCTCAAGATTCAACGCCCGCTGCCAGACGGCGCTTTGCAACAAAACCTGCGGCCAGGCCTGCCACAGCCAGATCCCCGCCGCGGTTGCCAGCAGCAAAAAAAGCGCCAGCGGCCACATCTGGCGCAGACGCGAAGTGCGTGCGGTGTGAGAGAAAATTACGGACATGTCAGCGTCACCTTCTGCGCAAAGTAGGTTCCCAGCGCCATATCTTCCGGCGGCGCGTCAGCTTTATCGAGAGACTGGGCAAAAGCCGCCATTTTTTCATTCGGTTCCGGCGTGACCACCTTAACCTTGCACGTCGTGCTCAAGGCGGCGGGCAACGTGACATCGCTCGCGTTGTCATAGTGCATATCGACATAATAGGTCGGGTCAAATGTCGATAACGTCAGCGTTTGTCCGGCCAGCGGCTGAGGCTTTGCCAGCGGCAGGGTAAACGTCAGCACCGCCTGGTGCCCCTCGCGTTCGAGACCATAGCCATCAGGTCGATTATCAAACTTCACCCGCTGACCGTTATGCCATAGCTCGCTGAAGTAATGCTGGCCGAGCACATTGGCCATCACTTCCGCCGCCAGTTTTTTCCACACCTCATCCCCTGGCTTTGCTTTCCCCGCATCGTAGAGCAAGTCTGCCGAAGTGATTTCATCCATCGTCCAGCGCATTTTAAAACCGGTGAGCAGCCCGTTGTCCGCCACGACTTCCGTTTTCAGGCTAATGAAGCTATGCGGGTGCGCTAACACACTAAATGATAAAACCATGAAAAATGCCGCACTGGTGCATTGTTTCACTCTCTTCATCCGATCCTCACGTGAAAAATTCTGTGAACTTAGCCAGCAATCCTGACGTAAAGGCGCCGAACTGCCCTGATCTCCATTCATCCATTAGCTATTCTTAGCAAAAACCCTAACTGGAACTCACCAGATGATGACCGTCATTGAACCACCATCTGCGCTTTCCAGTCCACAGCGCCGTAGCCAGGTACTGCTGATGTTTTATCTGCCCGGGCAACCGGTGACGCCAGAACGGCTTAGCCACATCAACCAGGTTGATGAGTCAACGGCCCGGCAGGATATCGCAGAGACCGCACGCGAAATTCAGCGTTACCACCGACTGACCCTTTCGTCACAGGTGGACGGCAGCTACCGGATTGAAGGTGCTGTCATCGATCAACGTCTGTGTCTGCTGCACGGTCTGCGGCGGGCATTACGTCTATGCCCGCATTTTATCGCCCACCATTTTACGCCGGCATTAAAAACGCAGCTTAAACTACAGGGCATTGCGCGGACGCTGTATGACGACACCAACCTGCAGGCGCTGGTCAACCGCTGCTCGCGGATGCTCAACCGGCAGTTTGACTGTCGCGATGTTCATTTCCTGCGTCTGTATCTGCAATATTGCCTGCTGCAGCATCATCTTGGACTCACCCCGGATTTTACCTATGAGCAGCAGCGCTGGACGCAACAAGCGGTGGAGTTCACTCTCGCCCAGGAGATCGTTCGCCACTGGCAACGCCGGGTCGCCAGCACGCCGCACGCGGGCGAACAGCTGTTCCTGACGCTGCTCTTTATGTTGTTGAAAACGCCCGATCCCATCCGCGACGGCCATCACCAGGATCGGCGGCTACACCTGGCAATCGACCGCTTGATTCATCGTTTCCAGGATCTGGCAGGCCGGCCGTTCAGTGATGACCAGGGACTTAGCGATCAGCTTTATATTCATTTGTCGCAGGCGCTCAACCGCAGCGTTTTCGCTATCGGTATTGATAACGCGCTGCCGGAAGAGATTAGCCGTCTCTACCCGCGGCTGATGCGCACGACCCAGGCCGCGCTCAGCGAGTTTGAAGCGACGTACGAGATTACGTTTAATCAGGAAGAGGTGGGACTGATCGCGGTGATTTTTGGCGCATGGCTGATGCAGAAAAGCGATCTGCATGAAAAACAGGTCGTGCTGCTCACCCATGATAATCCCGTTCTTGAACAGGCGCTTGAACTCCAGCTGCGCGAACTGACGCTGCTGCCGCTGAATATCAAATATCAAAGCGTGCAGGCTTTTGAGAAGGAAGGCGCGCCCAAAGGCGTGGCGCTGGTCGTCACCCCTTACGCCACCGCGTTACCGCTGTTTTCACCGCCGCTGTTTCACACTGAAGAGATGTTCAGCGATCACCAGCGGCAGCATATTTGCAAAATGCTGGAGGATTAGGCAACCGCTTTTGGCCGCAGCACCAGCGCCGGGAGGGCCACCAGCGCCATCACCCAGAAGACCCCCTGATGCAGGTGCTGATAGAGGAAGCCAGCGAAAACCGTCATGACCGCAATGCTGCCGCCCATCGCCACGGCAGAATAGACCGCCTGCAGGCGTATCACTTCGCTGCCCTGGCGCGCGGAGATATAGCGCATCGCCGCCAGGTGGCAGACCGTAAAGGTGCCGCAGTGCAAAATCTGCGTGACGATAAGCCACGGAAGAGCCGTGGTCGCGCCCATCAGCGTCCAGCGAATCAGACCGCACACTGCCGAAAGCAGCAGCAGCTCCCGGGCACTGAAGCGACTGAATACTTTTTTACTCAGTGCAAAGATAACCACTTCCGCCACCACGCCCAATGACCATAAATAGCCCACGGCAGAGGCAGAGTAACCGGCTTCCTGCCAGTAAATCGCGCTGAAGCCGTAGTAGGCGGCATGCGCCCCCTGAAGCAGACAGACGCAGGCGAGAAAACGCCAGCTTTGCCGTATCAGCGACAGCCAGGCCGCCACCCCCGCCGCTTCCTGATGACGAGACTCCCCTTGCGGCATCACCGAGGGTTTCAGCAGCATCCCCAGCAGCATAGAAGCAACGCCGAGGCTGAGCAGCAGCAGAATCGCCCGATAGTCAAACAGGCTGACCAGCTTACCGGTAAGCGCCGAACCGATAACAAACGCCACCGACCCCCACAGACGCACGCGCCCGTAGTCCATGGTTATCTGTTTTTGCCAGGTGTTGGCCAACGCATCGGTCAACGGCACCAGCGGAGAGAAAAAGAGGTTGAACCCCACGATCACCACCGCCAGCCAGGCTACGTGGTTCCCGGCCCAAAAGGCCAGGGCAAACAAGAGCACCAGTAACGCGAGGATCCGCAGGGCCGAAATCAGCCGGGAGGGATCGCTGACCCGCGGCGCGATAAGCAGGCTTCCCAGGAAACGGGCCACCAGCCCGGCGCCCAACAGCATGCCGATGGTTTCCGGCGTTAAGCCTGTTCCCGCCAGCCAGACGCTCCAGAAAGGCAAGAAAATACCGTAGCTGAAAAAATAGGTGAAGTAACTAAGCGCCAACCAGCGCGTGGAGTGCAAGACCATGATTCCCTCCCGAATGGAGTCGATAGTCTGGCGATAAAGCGCCACGGGCGCAAGACGGGGATTTATCTATCTCCCAGCAATGAGTACCTGATTTACCGCTATTTTCAGCGACCATGAAACGGTATCTCCCGGCCCTAAGACCACCAGACCGGGCTGCCCTTCCATGTTATGTGCGTCAACCGGATGGCTCTGCGGCTCCAGGCAAATAAAAGGTTTACCCGGCATCCGGAAAAGCATCAACCAAGGAGTTTGCGACGAAATCGTGACAGACATCACATCTCGTTGAATGCTTGCGACGCCGCCCCAGCCGGAATAACAAACGTTTAACCAGCTATCTTCACCGTAAGTCGCCTGTGAGAAATCACCTCCTGCTGGCAGGTCTCCGCGCCAGCTTAGCGGTAAATGCAAATCACCTTCCGGCCAGTGTCCGCTCGCCTGAAACTGTACCTGGCTGTGCCTGTCGAAGGCGAAGAATGGGTGAAAACCGCCACCGTACAGCATCGGCGCATCCCCACAGTGAACGAGCGTCATAGTGGCGACAAGAGTCTCTTGCTGCAGTTCGTAACGTATTAGCGCCAGATAATCGAATCCGCAGGAATGTTTCTGACGCAATTGCAGTACACAATGACAGGAAGATTGCGCTTTGACTTCCCACGGTTGTAACCAGCCATCGCCATGCAAGAAGAAACGTGCATCCGCATGATGGCTGGGCAACCTGACTTCTCGTCCACGAAAAAGAAAACGATTATCTGATACGCGGTTCGCCATCGGTATCATCGGGAACATGCCGCCAGCAGGATTATCATATAAAACCGGAATCTGGCATTGACGGGAAAACAAGCTTTGTACCTTGCCGCCCAGTGAGTTGACGCGCATCTGAAGATGCGCGTTTTCCAGAATAAAGCTATCCACCATTAGCGTATCCGATCCTGTTTCATCGTCTGCCTACCGGTATGGCGCTGCGCCAGTTGCTCTTCAAGCGCTTCCAGAGTCACACCTTTGGTTTCCGGAACATTGCGCAAAATGTAGAGATAACCTGCTGCACAAATCACACCATACAGAATGAAGCTACCCGATGCTCCCAGCCCGGCATTGAGTAGCGGGAAGGTATAGGTTAGCAGGAAGCAAGCAATCCATAGTGCCAGCGTCCCGAGTGACATGGCCAGGCCACGTACGCGATTAGGGAAAATTTCCGACAGCAGCACCCAGGTGACCGGGGCGAGCGTTAATGCATATATAGCAATCGCCGCCAGCACCAGAATAAGTACAGGTAATCCCAAAATTCCCAGACCGTAGGCTGCACCGATTAATGCATAAATAATAGTCAGCCCAGCCGCACCCAGCAGCATCAGTTTGCGCCGGCCAATTTTATCGACCAGCGGTAAGGCCGCGATGGTAAATACCAGGTTGATAAGTCCGGTAGCAACAATTGATTTCAACGTACTGTTAATATCAAACCCGGCAGAGGCAAAAATCTCCTGCGCGTAGTTGAAAATGACGTTAATCCCGCACCACTGCTGAAACATGGCCAGGACAATGCCAATCATGATGACAGGGCGTACCTTCGGCTCCAGCAGGGCAGACCAGGAGACCTTTTGCGAATCTTTACTGAGGGTATGTTCAATATCACGGATGGTTTCATCGGCGTAGCGCTGATTGCCGATACGCATCAGCATTTGATGGGCACGTTGGCTTTTTCCTGCACGTACCAGCCAGCGCGGAGATTCAGGAACAAAAAACATCAGTACCAGAAATACCACCGCAGGAACGATGCCAGAGCCAAACATCCATCGCCAGCCCACCTGCCCGTTCCAGCTGGCACTAATTTCTGCAAGCGTGGCACTGCTCGCTACCGGCTTAGCAATCATCAGGTTAACCAACTGAGCCGCCAGCACGCCAATAACAATCGTCAATTGGTTGACCGCCACAAAACGTCCACGCTGTGCCGCCGGGCTTATCTCAGCGATATACATCGGGCTTAGCGCAGACGCCAGACCGATGCCAAGGCCGCCGACAATACGCCAGACGACAAACATATCAAAACTGTGGGCAAGCGCCGTTCCCCAGGCCGACAGCGTAAACAATGTTGCGGCCATAATCAGAGGCTTTTTGCGGCCAAATTTATCCGCACACCATCCGGAGGCCAGCGCACCGAACACACAACCCACTAGCGCTGAACTCATTGCCCAACCGGACTGTGCCGGGTCGGTAATAGAGAAATAAGCTTCATAAAATGGTTTCGCTCCGCCAATGACCACCCAGTCATAGCCAAACAGTAAACCACCGCAGGCGGCAACCAGACAGATAGTCCAGACGTAGCCCATTTTAAGATGTGTCTGCGCGTTATTCATATAGATTCCTCTTTAAGGGAAACGCAGGGAACAGTAGGGTTGGCGGGATGCCCCCGCCAGTTTGAGGTTCAGGAAAAGATGCCGCTTTGCAAGGCATGGCTAATCAAATGCGCCTTATCATGAGCGGGGTTGATCGCCAATAACTGCTGTAGTGCGCGCTGATAGTCGGTTATATTCCCCAACCCCAGATGCCCCAGCGCTTCAATGAAAAGACAATGCTGTTGATGTTGCTGCGCCGCCGGCACATCCAGGACCACCAGGTCAGGTAGCGAGACGGCGAAAAAGTCGGCTTGTGGGACATTGTCCTTGTGACATTGAGCCCAGGCGATAAAGTTCTGGAAATGCTGCACTGCCTGCGCTTCATTGCCGCACTGGCGCATTGCCATTCCCTGCCAGAAGAGATAATCAGCGGGTTGATCGTTATAGTAGCGTCCGGCATTCAGCGTAGTACCACCCTGGAGTGCGCGGCGGTAGTATGCCGTCGCCTGCTCAGTTTCCCCGCTTTGCGTCGCGCAATGACCGAGCAAATACCAGATGTCGTTGTCTGTCTGCCCCGGTAGTCTCCCCTCACCAAGGTTATACGGATAGCACAACGCCTCCTCCAGATACTGAATAGCCTGCGGGAACGTCCGGCGCTCAATCGCTTGTAAGGCACTGTGCAGCTGATTAAGTAAATACTGGCCGGTCACTTTACCCTCCCCGCCTTCCCAGGGATGAAACTCTCGGGTACGCAAAATATGTGCGGCATCGGCATAACGCCCACAACTGTTCCACAAACTGAGTAACTCAGCAGTCAGATCGTCGCGCTTCAGGGCAACCGCGAGGTTCTCCTCCAGATGACGTAATCGCTCGCTAACGGAGGTGCCCGTCAGCTTACTGAGATAATCCAGTTCGAAACGAAAACGAGCATTTTCAGGTTCTAGCGCGACTGCTTGCTGGAGTCGAGCCATTGCCCGCACCGAATCATGTTGTTTGTTCCAGGCGTACACGCCAAGTAAACGATGTGCTGGCGCATAATCCGGTGCTTCCTCCAGCGTCTCATGCCAGCAAGCAACCGCCTCGTCATAGCGTCTTTTGCTGTACCAGAAACAACCCAGCAGATAACAGGCAAAAGCACTGTCATCCAATTTCTGCAGCATCTGGACTTCATCGAGTGTATTAGGAAAGCGTACCCGTAACGTGTGGCAGTGCTGGGCCAATGAGATAAAGTGCTGGCGCTCGCTGGCTACGTCGCTTAATGCCGCGCGCCACAGCATTGGAATGGCCTCCTGGCAATCGAGCATGGCTAACATCGTTTTTGCGGTCTCTTTCTGCCCGATAGAAAGCAACCATCCGGCAAGCAGACTAGCATTAATACCTCGACAGCCAGTCACGCGTAGCAGGCTATCGCGCGTCTCATCGTCCTGATTGATCATCCAGCTAACACAATGCAGCGGGTAGCTTAGTGGATATTGTTCAAGACATACCGATATGTACTTCAGAGCCTCGCTGCCGCGCTGTAATTCCGCCAACGCCAGCGCTTTAAGCGCCATTGCCATATGATTACTGCCGTTAAACCGGAGGCTAATGTCTACTTTTTCTAACGCATCCGCGATATCGCCACGCTTCATTGCCAGCCGCGCAAGAGACCAGTAGGCCGCATCACGACAATTTCCGCTCCACGAAGCCTTGTAATAGTGATCCCATGCATTGGTTTCATCGCCCTGTCTTTCCAGAGCACTAGCGAGCAACATGCTGGCTTCACCATCCCGAGGGTTTTTATTCAGACGATGGGCGCGCAGCAGCGCGGCCCGAGCACATTGTTCCGCCAACGACCAATCAGCAGCGTTAAGTGCCAGCGTGCCTAGGGCAACATTATTGCGGTAATCCTGTGGGTCAAGTGCTAGCGCCCGGCGATAGTAATCTGCGGCATAGCGGCTGGCGTGGTTGTACTGTTCCAGGTGTTGACCAATAAAATAAAGCTCATCCTCGTTATCGATCTCTTCAGGCATAGCTGGTGCCGTTGCAGGGTCAGGTAATGGCGTTTGCTGTGCCTGATGCTCCTGATACTTCAGTAGTAGTTCGCCTTCCCTGCTTTTTACCTGCAGAGTTAAGCGCGCGGCGTCCTTCTCCTGCAGTGTTTGCAACCAGCTTTCGCCGGGCTTTAACGTTAGCTGAGTTTCATAAAGAGGCAGCTCATCCGCACTCAGCTCCAGAACAATATTTTCCAGCGGAGCAATCGCATAGATCCCTAATTGCAGCTGTTCAGCTTCACGAACCAGTTTGAGAGCAAGCCGCGTATTCGCATTTTGCACATTTCCCAGCTCACTGTAAGGAAGGAAATTTTGAACAAAAATTTTCTCCTCATATGGATCAAGCCAGGTGAAATCCGGTTGATTATCGGTAAATACGCCGGTCATCAGTTCAATATAGGGGCCATTGTTGTCAGTCAGATTCCGATCCCACGCCTGACCGAAATCACCATGGCCCCAGCTCCACTGTTTTTTACCTGGTGAGACATGGTGGTCGGCGACATGCAAGAGCCCGCCGCGTTCATCATGATGATAGGCACCGACAAAGTCGTAATCCGATTTTTCCGCCATATAGGAAGTCGGTACGGGGACATTCTTATAGCGGGAAATATCCACCCCAGCCGAGTAATCAACCTTATAGTAAGTACCCGTGGCGACAGGAAATGCAGAGACATCGCGCTTGCCATGGTCGAAGACGGCAGTCACATCAGGAGGGAAGACGCTCTGATGCGCATCGCCACCTTTGACTGCCGGATTGGCCCACCACAAGAAATGCCGTGGTGTGGCATTGCCGTTAAAAACCTTACCTGTAATTTCTATCAGTGCACGGTCGGGATAAAGGGTAAATCCAGTCATAACCTGCAAACCACGCATTGGTTCCGCCTCCCCCATCCATACGGTTTGCGTACCGTCTTGACCCTGCAGGATCGTAAAATCAACGGGCATAAACGTTGTCGGTCGGTGGTGCTGGGGCCAGTTAAACTCAATACCACCAGAAATCCATGGCCCAAGTAACCCAACCAGTGCGGGCTTCACAACCTCGTTGTAGTAGACGAAATCACGTTGTTTAACCTTGTCGTAGGCACGATGGATACGCCCGCCGAGCTCAGGAAGTAGCATGATACGAATGAAATCATTCTCCATCCATACCGCATGATACTCACGCAACTCACGCTCACCCGTTAACGTATCAATCACGCCATATGGGTACACACTCCCCGAAGAACCTTGATAGACCCGTTTCTCAAGGAACATCGGGTTAGGGTCTTCCGCGCCCGTTGTCCACGTCGGTAATGTAATCGTTTCCTGCCAGACTTTAACCGAACCGTACATAGCGTTCTCCACTAAATGAAAAGAAGTAAAATATTCAATGCATCGAGTTTACATCCCTGTTCAGCTGTTAAAATGCACAATGCTCACGCAATATAGTTAAGGGAGTTAAGTGTATGCAGCGAACCGGTTTCAATAATGTTCAGGTCAGGCAAGTCAATAAATCTATCTTTCTTGCCCATCTGTGGCGGGAAAAACAGCTTAGCAAATCGCAACTCTCGCAACTCAGCGGGTTATCCATTCCGGCCGTGAGTAATATTCTCGAAGAGCTCCTCGGTGAAGGCTTGATTAGCCATTCCACCGAAAAAATGAGTCGCAGAGGTGTAAATAGTGGAAGCTTTCAGATTCCACAGCAACGGGCGTGGACGCTTTGCATGAGCATCACACCAACCAGCATTGAGTACCAACTTGCTGATGCGCGCTTGCTGGCCGTAGACAGCCTCCAGCATATACAGATTGATGCCCCCACCCCACAGGCTCTGCTTACCGTAATTATCGAATGCTGGCGGCGCATTCATCGTCAATATCCGGAACGCACAATCAATCTCGCGCTGGGTGTTCATGGTCAGGTAGATCCAGTGACTGGCGTATCTCAAACCATGCCTCAGGCGCGCTGGAAGAGTCCAATTGAACTAAAATACTTGCTTGAAGAAGAGCTCGGCGTTCAGGTAAGAGTTGATAATGACTGTGCCATGCTGGCGCTGGCGGAAAAGTGGCAAAACCACAGTACACAAGTGGATTTTTGCATCATTAACGTCGATTACGGCATTGGCTCGTCATTTGTCATCAACGACCAGATCTGGCGCGGCAGTCTTTATGGCAGTGGACAAATAGGGCACACCATTATTAATCCCGATGGTATTGCCTGCGACTGCGGGCGCTATGGTTGCCTGGAAACAGTAGCCTCCCTTACCGCACTAAAAAAACAAGCCCGGATGTGGTTAAAAACGCAGCCTGATGCAGGTCTTTCGCCAGAGAAAATAACCACAGAGTCACTGATTAATGCGTGGAAAGATGGTGATGTACACATCCGTGCCTGGGCAGAGAGAGCCGCCAATGCCATCGGATTGAGTTTATATAACTTCCTGAACATTCTAAATATTAATCAAATCTGGATCTATGGTCGGAGCTGTGCATTCGGCGAAAACTGGTTGGCCACTATTGTAAAGCAAACCGGTTTTAATCCCTTCGATCACGGTGATTCCCCTCGGGCACACGCGACACAGATTGAGTTTGGCAGGCTGACGCGTTCTGAACAGCTACTCGGCATTGGCTATCTGTACGTGGAAGAGCAACTGCAGACACTACGTTGATCGCACAAGGTATGTGGCAGATCACAAAATTGTGTATTACGTTTAAATCACGCACCTTCACAACGGATTGATTATGAACACACTACGCTATTTCGACTTTGGCTCTTCCCGTTCCGTTCTGCTGCTGATCGCCCGTATTGCCGTCGTACTGCTGTTTATTATATTTGGCTATCCCAAACTGATGGGTTTTAGCGGTACGGTACAATATATGGCCTCCTCCGGCGCGCCGCTTCCGACGCTAACGGCTATTATCGCGATTGTGATGGAGGTTCCGGCGGCGATCCTGATTGTCCTCGGTTTCTTCACCCGTCCGCTGGCGGTGATCTTTATTTTTTATACGCTCGGTACCGCCGTCATTGGCCATCATTACTGGGATATGACCGGGGATGCAGTACTCCCCAATATGATTAACTTCTACAAAAATATCAGTATAGCTGGAGCCTTCCTGCTTCTGGCCATCACTGGCCCAGGCGCAATCTCCCTCGACCGTCGTTAATCGCTGAACGCCGGACGTAAAAAAGGCCGCACTGGCGGCCTTTTTCTTTACGCTTGCGTCGTTAAACGTTACGCATAAACCGGGAAGCGTGCACAGATATCCAGCACTTTACCCTTCACGCGCTCAATGACCGCTTCGTCATTGATGTTGTCCAGCACATCGCACATCCAGCCGGCCAGCTCTTTCACTTCCGCTTCTTTAAAGCCGCGACGGGTTACCGCCGGAGAACCGATACGGATACCGGAGGTCACAAACGGGCTCTTCGGATCGTTTGGTACGCTGTTTTTATTGACGGTGATGTTAGCACGGCCCAGCGCAGCGTCAGCTTCTTTACCGGTCAGGTTTTTATCGACCAGATCCAGCAGGAACAGGTGGTTTTCAGTACCGCCAGAAACCACTTTGTAGCCGCGATTCAGGAACACTTCAACCATCGCTTTGGCGTTTTTCGCCACCTGCTGCTGGTAGACTTTGAACTCTGGCTCCATCGCTTCTTTCAGCGCAACCGCTTTACCCGCGATAACGTGCATCAGAGGGCCGCCCTGAGCGCTAGGGAATACGGCAGAATTCAGTTTTTTGTACAGCTCTTCGCTACCGCCTTTCGCCAGGATCAGGCCGCCGCGCGGACCCGCCAGGGTTTTGTGGGTAGTGGTCGTCACAACGTGAGCATGTGGCACCGGGTTCGGGTAAACGCCCGCCGCAATCAGGCCAGCAACGTGGGCCATATCGACGAACAGGTATGCGCCGATGCTGTCAGCGATTTCACGCATTTTTGCCCAGTCAACGATACCGGAGTAAGCAGAGAAACCACCGATGATCATTTTCGGCTTATGTTCCTGAGCCTGCTTCGCCATGTCTGCATAGTCGATTTTGCCGGACTCATCGATGCCGTAAGGAATGATGTTGTACAGTTTGCCTGAGAAGTTAACCGGGGAGCCGTGAGTCAGGTGACCGCCCTGCGCCAGGTTCATACCCAGAACGGTATCGCCCGGTTGCAGAAGAGCAGTATAGACCGCGAAGTTAGCCTGGGAGCCGGAGTGCGGCTGTACGTTAGCGTAGTCAGCGCCGAACAGCTCTTTTGCACGGTCAATCGCCAGTTGTTCAACGATATCTACATATTCGCAACCGCCGTAGTAGCGCTTGCCCGGATAACCTTCGGCATATTTATTGGTCAGCTGAGAACCCTGTGCCTGCATAACACGCGGACTGGTGTAGTTCTCGGAGGCGATCAGTTCGATGTGCTCTTCCTGACGTACTTTTTCCTGCTCCATAGCCTGCCACAGTTCGGCATCATAATCGGCAATGTTCATTTCACGCTTTAACATCCGCATCTCCTGCTCAGCTAACAATAGATTACAGCTCTAAAAGGGGGGCCTTTTTGGGCGACGGCCCACAGTATAACCGAATCGTTCTGTGATAACAGGTCTTGACAAAGGATTTTACGCAAACGATTGGCTCCCCATTACACAAGGCTTTGAGCAATAACGACTCAACGATTATCAACGGATTTCTTTTCAGGTTTGTGATGCGAATTCTTCATGTTGTTACCACTACGGGGAAAAGTGTTAAGGAACCATTTACAGTGCAGGGTTATTTTTATAAGATGCATATAAAATACATCATTTAAATAACACCGAAGGAAGCTGCTATGCTCGACGCCCAAACCATCGCAACGGTTAAAGCCACTATTCCCCTGCTCGTCGAAACAGGTCCTAAGCTGACCGCCCATTTTTACGATCGCATGTTTGCCCATAACCCGGAGCTCAAAGAGATCTTCAACATGAGCAACCAGCGTAACGGCGACCAGCGTGAAGCGTTGTTTAATGCCATTGCCGCTTACGCCAGCAATATCGACAACCTGCCAGCCCTGCTGCCTGCCGTTGAGAAAATCGCGCAGAAACACACCAGCTTCCAGATCAAACCAGAACAGTACAATATTGTCGGCGGCCATCTGCTGGCGACGCTCGACGAAATGTTCAGCCCGGGCGAGGAAGTGCTTGAGGCATGGGGTAAAGCCTACGGCGTGTTGGCCAATGTCTTTATTCAACGCGAATCTGAAATCTACCAGGGTAACGCCAGCAAAAACGGTGGTTGGGAAGGCACGCGCGCGTTTCGTATCGTGAAGAAAACCCCGCGTAGCGCCCTGATTACCAGCTTCGATCTGGCGCCGGTAGACGGTCAGCCGGTGGCGGATTATCAGCCGGGCCAGTATCTGGCGATTTGGCTGAAGCCGCAGGAGTTTGAATATCAGGAAATTCGTCAGTATTCGCTGACCCGCAAACCAGATGGCAAAGGCTACCGAATTGCGGTTAAACGCGAAAACGGCGGCCAGGTATCAAACTGGCTGCACAACGCATCGCAGGAAGGGGATATTGTGCATCTGGCTGCGCCGGCAGGTGACTTCTTCCTCGCCGTTGAGCCGAAAACGCCGGTTACGCTGATTTCCGGCGGCGTCGGACAGACACCGATGCTGGCCATGCTCGACACGCTGGCAAAAACGCAGCATGCGGCCCAGGTGAACTGGTTCCACGCGGCGGAAAATGGCGATGTCCATGCGTTTGCCGACGAGGTGGCAACGCTCGGCGCCAGCCTGGCGAAATTCACTTCCCATATCTGGTATCGCACGCCGACAGAAGCCGACCGCCAGGCGGCACGCTTTAACAGCGAAGGTCTGATGATGTTATCGGATCTGGCTGACACGCTGCGTGACCCACAAATGCAGTACTATTTGTGCGGCCCGGTAGCCTTTATGCAACATGCAGCGAAACAGCTGATAGCGCTGGGCGTCAATAGCGACAACATTCACTACGAATGTTTTGGCCCGCATAAGGTGCTGTAATGAAATAACCTGGAGGAGGCAGAGATGCCGCCATTCGGGGATATCCCCGGTCGGGCAAAGCTGACCGGGGGATGCATCAGAATACGGCCCGGCTTAAATTGCCGCGTCGTCCTCTTCCCCGGTACGAATACGAATCACGCGGGCGACGTCAAAGACGAAGATCTTACCGTCACCGATTTTACCGGTCTGCGCCGTGCGGATAATGGTATCCACGCAGGTATCAACGATATCGTCAGTGACTACGATTTCGATTTTCACTTTCGGCAGAAAATCCACCATGTACTCCGCACCGCGGTACAGCTCGGTGTGGCCTTTCTGACGGCCAAAGCCCTTCACTTCCGTAACCGTCATCCCGGTGATGCCGACTTCGGCCAGCGCTTCGCGCACGTCATCCAGTTTGAAAGGTTTAATAATCGCATCAATCTTTTTCATGGTGTTCCTGTCTTTGTCGCGTAACCGGTTGCTTACCGTATCATAACTTGCGTCATGCTGCGGAGCTACTCTTTAAAGTCGTTGGCGTCGAGCTCGTGGCGCGACAGCAGCTTGTAGAATTCAGTACGGTTGCGCCCCGCCATTCTTGCCGCGTGGGTGACGTTACCTTTGGTAATTTGCAGCAGCTTGCGCAGATAGTTGAGCTCAAACTGATTGCGCGCTTCGACGAAGGTCGGCAGTGCGGTATTTTCCCCTTCCAGCGCCTGTTCCACCAGCGCATCGCCGATCACCGGCGAGGTGGTCAACGCCACGCACTGCTCAATCACATTCACCAGCTGGCGGACATTGCCGGGCCATTTGGCGGCCATCAGCCGTTTCATCGCATCGGTTGAAAACGCCCGAACAAACGGCTTATGCCGATCGGCAGACTGACGCAGCAGATGGTTTGCCAGCAGCGGGATATCTTCCGCGCGCTCGGCCAGCGGCGGGATCTTCAGGTTCACCACGTTCAGGCGATAAAACAGATCTTCACGAAACTCGCCGCGCGCCATCGCTTTCGGCAGATCGCGGTGAGTGGCCGAGATGATACGCACATCGATATCGATATCGCGGTTGCTACCCAGCGGGCGCACTTTGCGCTCCTGCAGTACCCGCAGCAGCTTCACCTGCAGCGCCACCGGCATATCGCCGATCTCATCGAGAAACAGCGTCCCGCCCTCCGCGGCCTGGAACAGCCCTTCCCGGTTGCTCACCGCGCCGGTAAACGCGCCGCGCGCATGGCCAAATAGCTCGGATTCCAGCAGTTGTTCCGGCAGCGCACCGCAGTTAATGGCGACAAAAGGCTTGTCATGGCGCGGGCTGGCATTATGAATCGCCTGCGCGACAATCTCTTTCCCGGTCCCGCTCTGGCCGTTAATCAGCACGCTAACATCCGACTGCGCCACCATCCCGGCCTGCTCCAGCAGACGCAGCATCAGCGGACTGCGGGTTACGATTGCCTGACGCCAGCGCTCATCCGTCGCTGGCGCACTGTGTTCCAGCGCATCGTCGATGGCTTTATACAGCGCGTCTTTGTCCACCGGTTTGGTCAGGAAACCAAACACCCCTTGCTGGGTGGCCGCCACCGCATCGGGAATCGAGCCGTGAGCGGTAAGAATAATCACCGGCATCCCCGGATGAACTTTCTGGATTTCGCTGAACAACTGCAGGCCGTCCATCTCATCCATGCGTAAATCGCTGACCACCAGTTCGACTTTGTCTCGTACCAGAATGCGCAGCGCCTCCGCGCCGCTTTCGGCGGTCACGACGCTGTAGCCCTCGCTGGTCAAACGCATTCCCAGCAGTTTTAACAGGCCCGGATCGTCATCCACCAGCAGCAGATGCGCAGGTTTACGGATCGTCATGTATGACCTCCGGAACTTTATCGCTGCTGTGGCTGCCGTCGGCATTAAAATTGCCTGCGGGTTTGCGGCTGGAAAGCTGGCGTTCAATATCGGTGAGGTTTTCCAGCTTGCGGGTCGTTAGCTCCAGCTGGCCGCGCAGCTGCTGTTCCTGCAGGCGCAGCGCCTCCAGCTCGCTATCGCTGGACTGCTGCAGCTTCGCGTAACGGGCGCGCTCATCCACCAGCTGCAGCTGCCTGTTCTGACCATCACGCCAGAGCTGATACAGCGGACGCACCTGCACGGCGATTTGCGGACTGAAGGTATTCAGGCGGGATACCAGTTCGCGGCGTTCATCCGGCGTAATCTTCGCATCCGCCAGTAAAATGCCGCGCTTAAAGGCGTCCTGCCAGCTGTCATCATCATGCCGTTTAGCTTCCGCCCGCGCCTGAACCGGTGCCAGGCGGTCGGCACAATCTATCCCGCGCAGCCAGTACAGCGGGTTTTTATCGCTGGCTTCGCTCTTCAACGACCAGATATCGGCACAGTCGACTGAAAGAAAATCCGCAACCTGGTGCTGCGGCAGCTCGGGTTGTGCTTTGTCATTTGCCGTGTGCGGCGAAAAAGCGGCGGAACACCCCGCCAGCGCCAGGCAAGAAATGCCCGGCAACAGCCATCCTTTGAAAGCACGAACCACTACGAAAAAGTGGGACATATTCACCCATTGTTGATTCATGTGTTGGTTTTTTCCGGCTCAGCGGCGGGCAGCGTTATGCGAAAACAGATAAGCCCGGACTCACTCTCTTCCAGGCTTAGCTCACCCTGCATTTGTCGGACGCAGTCGCGGGCAATACTCAGGCCCAGACCGCTGCCTTTTACCGCCCCTTTACGCTGATGGCTTCCCTGATAAAAAGGCTCGAAAATCATATTTTTTTCCGCCTGCGGGATCGGTTCGCCGCTGTTTATCACGTCTATGCGAACCTGCTCGCCATGCCGGTAGCTATGAATACGAATGTTACCGGATTCAGCCCCATAGTGCACCGCATTGGAATAGAGATTATCCATCACGCTGATCAATAATGCCGGTTCTGCCAGGCAGGTACGTTCCGCCAGTTGAATCGCGGTATGCATCATTTTTGCGCGCGCGGGCAAACTGTGAGCCGCCACGACGTTAGCAACCAGCTCAGCAAGATCAACGATTTCACGCGGGACCGGGCCATCGGCCTGTTTACGATTGTAGTCCAGCAGTTGCTCAATCAGTTTTTGCAGATTGCGGCTGCTGTTATCGAGAATTTCGACGATCTCCTGCTGTTCCGCGGTCAACGGCCCGGCCACGCGGTCGGCCAGCAGTTCCGTGCCTTCCCGCATGCTGGCGAGGGGCGTTTTCAGTTCGTGTGAAAGGTGGCGTAAAAACTGATGGCGCTGCGACTCCAGCCAGGCCAGACGTTCGCTCAGCCAGATGATACGCTCGCCGACAGAACGCAGTTCGCGCGGGCCGGTAAACAGCGCCGCATTATCCAGCGACTTCCCCTCCCCCAGGCGGTTAATCATTTTCTCGATCCCTTTAACCGGGCCGATAATCATCCGGGTAAACAGCAGCACCAGCGCCAGGCTCAGCAGAAAAAGAACCAGCGCCTGCCAGCCAAAAAACTGTCCGCGTTCGGCAATCTCCTGCTGGAGCTGTTGTCCACGCGAGTAAACCACCGTTCGGGTGGCCTGAACCATTTCGCTGTTGGCGGCGGCAAAGGCTTCAAGGCTGGCTCCCGATTGCGCATCCGGGCTGCTGTTTTTACACCTGAGCTGTGCCAGGTCGTTCAGCTGCTGGCTCAGCGCCTGCCAGATTTTTTCGTCCGGGAGCACCCCGGCATGAGCGTCAAGCATCTCGCTGTAGCGTTTACGCTGATTTTGATAGACCTTAGCCAGCGTCGGATCGTCGAGTACGCAGTACTGCCGGTAGCTGCGTTCCATTTCCAGCGACGCGTTCATCATCGCCTCACTGCGCCGGGCATCGACAAGCGTGGTGCGGTTAATATGCGCGGCCTGCGCGCTAAGCGCATTCAGGCTCTGCCACGCCTGCCAGGCCAGAACCAGCAGCGGCAGCAGAATCAACACAAACGAGAGCGTGACCAGCTGACGCAACGAACGGGGGAAAAGAGAGATTCGCTTCAAGGATAGGGTCTCAATCATTAGCTCATCACGATGCTAACTGAGGACGCCGCAGAGTAACAGGTGCAATCGACCTTTCTGTCGTGGAGAGTCGAAAAATAGCCCGACGCGGCTGATAAGAGAATCCGCGACGCGTCGATAACGGCAAACGGACTGGCATGGCAAGCCGCCAGTAGCGTTCGCTAAATTGTCGTCCTGCGGATATAACAAAGCCAGGCACAGGCCTGGCTTTGTTATGGAATAAGGCGGTGCCTAACTCGACGTTTCGCCCGATGGTTGATAAAGCAAAGCTGTTATCAGAAGTTGGACGGCAGGCACCTTGTTGTGCGTCATTCGAAGTTTATGTAGCGCGTCCCGAAGGGGCTGACATAAGAAGGTGAATGAGCCACTGCGTATTATTATGCATTAACTATGCCACATAGCAAAACAAATTATTAACATAATGAAATATAATGAATTTATAGCATTTTGCCCGCACCGTTGTCGCGATGCTTTTTTAACCAGAGTGTCGCTGTTTAGCAACACATAGCGACCTGTTTTCTCACTTCATTAGAAATCAACAAGTTAAATGTCTCCAATTAGCGACACCCCTCACCGGCGTTTGTCGGCAATTCCCGACACCTTCAGGCGACCGCCGTCACAAACGAAAAGCCCCCGCTCAAAGGCGGGGGCCTGATACATTACGCTTCAGCCGGGAAGGCTTTGCGAACGCGGCGGATCCTGCACAACTCGCCGGATGTTAACCCAGCTGTTTACGTGCGTTGCGGAAGATACGCATCCACGGGCTATCCTCGCCCCAGTTTTCCGGGTGCCAGGAGTTAGCCACCGTGCGGAATACGCGTTCAGGATGCGGCATCATGATCGTCGCACGACCGCTTTCGCTGGTCACGGCGGTGATCCCGTTCGGTGAACCGTTCGGGTTAGCCGGATAGCTCTCCGTCACCTTACCGAAGTTATCGACAAAGCGCAGCGCCACCAGACCTTTGCTCTCCAGCTGGGCCAGATGCGCGCTGTCACGCACTTCCACCTGCCCTTCACCGTGAGAAACGGCAATCGGCATCATCGAGCCGGCCATGCCCTGCAGCAGCAGAGACGGGCTTTGCGTGACTTCAACCAGGCTGAAGCGCGCTTCAAAACGGTCGGAATAGTTACGCACAAAGCGCGGCCACAGGTCGCTTCCCGGGATCAGCTCACGCAGGTTGGACATCATCTGACAACCATTACACACGCCCAGCGCCAGCGTCTGCGGACGGTGGAAGAAGGTGGCAAACTCATCGCGCACCCGCTCGTTAAACAGAATGGATTTCGCCCAGCCTTCGCCCGCCCCCAGCACGTCGCCATAGGAGAAGCCGCCGCAGGCAACCAGCGCCTGGAAATCAGCCAGCCCGGTACGTCCCGCCAGCAGGTCGCTCATGTGCACGTCAATCGCATCAAAGCCCGCGCGGTGGAACGCTGCCGCCATCTCAACGTGGGAGTTAACGCCTTGCTCACGCAGTACCGCCACCTTCGGACGCGCGCCGGTGGCGATGTACGGTGCGGCAATGTCTTCGTTGATATCGAAGGAGAGTTTCACGTTAAGGCCCGGATCGTCCTCGCGACGTTTCGCTTCGTGCTCGCTATCGGCGCACTCCGGATTGTCGCGCAGGCGCTGCATCTGCCAGGTGGTTTCTGCCCACCAGATACGCAGCGTGGTGCGGCTTTCGCTGAACACCGGATGCCCTTCGGCGGTGATGACAAAGCGGTCACCTTCCGTCGCCTGGCCCAGATAGTGGACACAGTCCGCCAGGCCGTGAGAAGCCAGCAGCGCTTCAACCGCTTCGCGATCCGCGGCACGCACCTGGATAACCGCCCCCAGCTCTTCGTTAAACAGCGCCGCCAGACGATCGTCGCCCAACGCGGCGATATCTGCCGTCAGGCCGCAGTGGCCGGTAAAGGCCATCTCAGCCAGGGTGACCAACAGGCCGCCGTCAGAGCGATCGTGGTAAGCCAGCAGCTTACGATCGGCCACCAGCGCCTGCATCGCATCCCAGAAGCCTTTCAGCTGTGCGACATCGCGCACGTCGGCCGGAACATCGCCCAATTGACGGTAAACCTGCGCCAGCGCGGTGGCACCGAGCGCGTTACGGCCTTTACCTAAATCAATCAGCAGCAGGGCGTTATCTTCCGTGGAGAGCTGTGGCGTCACGGTATGGCGCACATCTTCCACGCGAGCAAAGGCGGAAATCACCAGCGACAGCGGCGAAGTCATCTCGCGCTGCTCGCTGCCTTCCTGCCAGCGGGTTTTCATCGACATCGAGTCTTTACCCACCGGAATGGTCAGTCCCAGAGCCGGACACAGCTCTTCGCCAACCGCTTTTACCGCTTCATACAGACCGGCATCTTCACCCGGGTGACCGGCCGCGGCCATCCAGTTTGCGGAAAGTTTCACGCGATTCAACGCGCCAATTTGCGTTGCCGCGACGTTGGTCAGCGCTTCACCGACGGCCAGGCGAGCGGAGGCGGCAAAGTCCAGCAGCGCAACCGGCGCACGTTCGCCAATAGCCATCGCTTCGCCGTAGTAGCTATCGAGGCTGGCGGTGGTTACCGCGCAGTTCGCTACCGGGATCTGCCAGGGGCCGACCATCTGATCGCGCGCTACCATCCCGGTCACGGTACGGTCGCCGATGGTGACGAGGAAGGTTTTCTCCGCAACCGCCGGCAAATGCAGCACGCGATTCACCGCGTCGGCGAGAGTGATATCCTGGCGATCCAGCGCATCACCTTTCACTTTCAGGGTCTGCACATCGCGGGTCATTTTCGGCGTTTTACCCAGCAGTACATCCAGCGGCAGGTCGATCGGCTGGTCGTTGAAGTGAGCATCGCTCATGTTCAGATGCAGTTCTTCGGTGGCTTCGCCGATCACCGCGTACGGTGCGCGCTCGCGGCGGCACAGCTCGTCAAACAGCGGCAGCTGTTCCGGCGCGACCGCCAGCACATAGCGTTCCTGGGATTCGTTACACCAGATTTCCAGCGGGCTCATTCCCGGCTCATCGCTCAGAATATCGCGCAGCTGGAATTTACCGCCGCGACCGCCGTCGCTGACCAGTTCCGGCATGGCATTAGACAGGCCGCCGGCGCCGACGTCGTGGATAAACAGAATCGGGTTCGCCTCGCCCAGCTGCCAGCAGCGGTCGATCACTTCCTGGCAGCGGCGTTCCATTTCCGGGTTATCGCGCTGTACAGAGGCAAAATCGAGATCCGCGTCAGACTGGCCGGATGCCATCGAAGAGGCTGCCCCGCCGCCCAGGCCGATATTCATCGCCGGGCCGCCGAGGACAATCAGTTTCGCCCCAACGGTAATTTCGCCTTTCTGCACGTGCTCGCCGCGGATGTTACCAATACCGCCCGCCAGCATGATCGGCTTGTGGTACCCGCGCAGCTCTTCGCCATTGTGGCTGGTCACTTTTTCTTCATAGGTACGGAAATAGCCATTCAGCGCCGGACGACCGAATTCGTTGTTAAACGCGGCGCCGCCCAGCGGGCCGTCGGTCATGATATCCAGCGCGGTCACAATGCGCTCCGGCTTACCGAAATCTTCTTCCCACGGCTGTTCAAAGCCGGGAATCCGCAGGTTAGAGACCGAGAAACCGACCAGACCGGCTTTCGGTTTCGCGCCGCGACCGGTTGCCCCTTCATCGCGGATTTCACCGCCGGAGCCGGTCGCCGCACCCGGCCAGGGAGAGATGGCCGTCGGGTGGTTGTGCGTTTCCACTTTCATCAGGATATGGGCGTCTTCCTGATGGTAGTCATAGCGGCCTTTTTCGCGATCGGCGAAGAAGCGCCCTACCTGAGAACCTTCCATGACCGCGGCGTTGTCTTTATAGGCGGACAGGACGTAGTCCGGGGTCTTCTCAAAGGTGTTTTTGATCATCTTAAACAGCGACTTCGGCTGCTGTTCGCCATCGATGACCCAGTCGGCGTTAAAAATCTTGTGGCGGCAGTGCTCGGAGTTCGCCTGGGCGAACATATACAGTTCGATGTCGTTCGGGTTACGACCAAGCTTGTTAAACGCATCCTGCAGATAGTCGATTTCGTCTTCCGCCAGCGCCAGCCCCAGACGGAGGTTGGCGTCAATCAGCGCCTGACGTCCCTGCCCCAACAGATCGACGCTGGTCACCGGCGTCGGTTGATGCTGAGCAAACAGCTTTTCGCCCTCTTCCAGCGCGTCAAAGACGCTTTCCATCATCCGGTCATGGAGTTCACTCGCGACAGCCGCCCATTGTTCTTCGCTCAGCGTACTGGCTTCCACATAGTACGCCACGCCGCGTTCAAGACGCACTACCTGCGACAGGCCGCAGTTATGGGCAATATCGGTAGCTTTAGAAGACCAGGGGGAGATGGTGCCAGGGCGGGGGGTGACGAGCAGTAATTTACCGGTTGGGGTATGGCTGTTTAAGTTTGGGCCATACTTGAGCAGTCGTACCAGCCTCTCACGTTCATCACCGCTTAACGGCGCGTTCAGTTCGGCAAAATGAACATACTCTGCATATATTGTGCTAACCGGCAGGTTGGCCGCCTGGAAACGTGCCAGCAGTTTATTAACACGAAATGCCGACAGTGCAGGTGAACCACGCAAAATTTCCATCATAAGTCTCTCGTCTTCGCAGCTTTCAATATGAGCCAGGGGGGAAACGGGCGCCATTATAGTGAATCCTGAGCCTCGACGAAACCGTTTGCGTGGAAATAAAATCATTCCCCTGGTTTATCAATTAATGTGACCTTCCTCGCGAATAAGTTGCCAACTGACGCATTCTTAAGCAAAATGCCGCTCATTCGAGGACTCTCTTTTAACTTTTCCGCTAATAGCCTGCTGAGGAACACAGAGCTGCAGAAGATTAACTCTCTGAAAAAATTAAAGATTAATTATCTGCTCATCGGCATTGTGACCTTATTGCTGGCGGCCGCCCTGTGGCCGTCGATCCCATGGTCAGGAAAGCCGGAGAACCGTGTCGCCGCAATTATGGCGCGCGGTGAGCTGCGCGTTAGCACCATCAATTCGCCGCTCACCTTCGCGACCATCAATAACAAGACCTACGGGCTGGATTACGAGCTGGCGGAGCAGTTTGCCGATTACCTCGGCGTCAGGCTGAAGGTGACCGTCCGTCAGAATATCAGTCAGCTGTTTGATGACCTGGATAACGGTCATGCCGATATGTTAGCGGCCGGGCTGGTCTACAACTCAGAACGGGTCAAAAACTATCAGGCCGGACCGGGCTACTATTCGGTGTCGCAGCAGCTGGTCTACCGGGTGGGCAACACGCGCCCACGCAGCCTCGCTAACCTCACGGCAGAACAGCTGGTGATTGCCCCGGGCCATGTCGCCATTAACGACCTGCAGACGCTGAAAGGAAATAAATACCCGGATCTCGGCTGGCGCGTGGATGAAAAGCGCGGGACGACAGCGCTGATGCAGGCGGTTATCGATGGCGAAGTGGATTACACCATCGCAGATTCGGTGGCGATTAGCCTGTTCCAGCGCGTGCATCCGGAACTGGCGGTTGCTCTGGATATCAGCGATGAACAGCCGGTGACCTGGTTTAGCGCCAGGAGCGAGGACAACTCGCTCTCCGCGGCGATGCTGGATTTCTTCAACAACATGAATGAAGACGGCACCCTGGCGCGACTGGAAGAAAAATACCTCGGACACGGCAACGATTTCGATTATGTCGACACCCGGACGTTCCTGCGCGCCGTCGATAATATTCTGCCGGACCTCCAGCCGATGTTTGAAAAATATGCGCGCCAGATCGACTGGCGCCTGCTGGCGGCCATTTCCTGGCAGGAGTCACACTGGGATCCGCAGGCCACTTCGCCCACCGGGGTACGCGGCATGATGATGCTGACCCGCAATACCGCGCAGAGCCTGGGATTAACCGATCGTACCGATGCGGAGCAGAGCCTTAGCGGCGGTATGCGCTACTTGCAGGATATGATGAATAAAATCCCGGACTCGGTCCCCAAAGATGAACGCATCTGGTTTGCGCTGGCGGCTTACAATATGGGGTACGCCCATATTCTGGACGCCATCTCGCTGACCAAAAAACAGAAGGGCAATCCCGACAGCTGGGCGGACGTGAAGCAGCGCCTGCCGCTGCTCAGTCAGAAACCGTATTACAGCCGGCTGAAATATGGCTACGCCCGCGGTCATGAGGCATACGCCTACGTCGAGAACATCCGCAAATACCACATCAGCCTGGTGGGCTACCTGTCGGAGAAAGAGAGGAAGGATGAACAGCGGCTGGCGCTTGCCGGGGACTATCCGGCGGTGATGCCGGATGAACTGGATAAAGAACAGCGGGCGCTCCCCTTTTTCCAGTTTCGCGCGGAATCGTTAGTCGACAACACCAGACTGAAGATTCCCGGATTGGGGCACTAAGCGCCTTCGACCCGACGCGCCTTTTTTAAGGCTTTTTTCTCTTCCCGCCGCCAGCGGAAAAATTCGCTGAGCATGCCTGAGCACGACTCCGCCAGAATCCCCTCACTGATCTCCACCCGATGATTCATCCCCGGATGGTGCAGGACATCCATTAGCGAGCCGGCCGCGCCGGTTTTTGCATCCCGGGCACCAAATACCAGCCGCGAAATCCGGCTATGCACCATTGCCCCCGCGCACATCACACAGGGTTCGAGCGTGACATACAGCGTCGCGTCAATCAGGCGATAGTTTTGCAGTACCAGTCCCCCCTGACGCAGGGCCATAATTTCGGCATGCGCCGTAGGATCGTGACGCCCGATAGGTCGGTTCCACCCCTCGCCGATAACCTGATTGTTGTGCACCAGCACGGCGCCAACCGGCACTTCGCCCTCTTCCCAGGCGCGTTTAGCCAGCGTCAGGGCGTGACGCATCCAGTATTCATCGTTCAGTTCATGGTCAGACAAAACGGGCACTCCTGCGGAAAAAGCGGGCCGCATTATACATGGCCGACAGTCATTGCACACTATTCTAACTGGTGGAGGTCGCCCTGCGGGGTGACCCGCCAGCGGTGCTGGCAAAAATGAAGCAGCGGATTATCCTGCTCGCTATCGCTATAGCCGCTGTACAGCTGCAGCGGCGCACCGATCTTCTGCTCCAGTTGCACCACCTTTTCATGGCCCAGACAGCGTAGCGACAGCCCCCAGCCTCCGCAGCGACGTTCCATCCGACTGGCGATGATGTTCACCCTGGGCAGCCAGGCGGTATCCCCGTAGACCTGTTCCACCAGCGATTGCGGCGATCCGGTAATCAGCCAGACCTCAGCATCGCGCCGGGTCAGGTAGTCCGACAACCGGGCCTGCACCACCGGAAAGGCCGTCACGCGCTGGCGAAACCAGCGGACAAAATCGGCCTCAAGGCGTTTTAACCGGCGCTCACTGCGCCCGAAGGTCGATGCCCACAGCAGCAGGCTCATTGGCCAGCGCGCCGCCCGGCCGTTTACCGCCAGTCCTGCCAGGATAACCGGCAACAGCGGTACAACCAGCAGCAGATTCAGGGGCTGGTGACGCAAGACGTAGCGTAAGAAGCTGCCGAACATATCCTGTTGATGCAAGGTTCCATCGAGATCAAAAAAAACCACTCGCTGCGTGCTGCTCTTCAAACCGGACCTCTTTTTATCGAATTTTGTCTCTGATACCGCTAGCTTAACAGTCTTGTGCCATGAACAGAGAAAACATCCGCCGACGTTAAGCCTGGGTTGAGGCAGTTCCTCTGCCGTGAATAAATCTCAGCGGTAGAATTTTTAATTCGCCGCAATCCTCTTATAATCGAATACAAAATTCTTTCAGCAGAGGGCGAAGGTTGTCCTGAGGAAAACCGATGAACTGTTTAATCCGCATCCGCCAGCGCTACCCGTCGCTGGCAGCAAGCGATAAGAAGCTGGCAGACTTTATTCTGGCTCAGCCGGACCAGACCCGCCACCTCAGTTCGCAACAGCTGGCAGGCGAGGCAGGCGTCAGCCAGTCCAGCGTTGTGAAATTCGCGCAGAAGATGGGGTTTAAGGGTTTCCCGGCGCTGAAGCTGGCATTAAGTGAAGCGCTGGCCAGCGCGCCCGATCCTCAGTCGGTGCCGGTGCATAACCAGATCCGCGGCGACGATCCGCTGCGCCTGGTCGGCGAGAAACTGATTAAGGATAACGTGGCCGCCATGCACGCCTCGCTGGATGTGAACAGCGAGGAGAAGCTGCTGGAAGCCGTGGCGCTGCTGCGTAATGCGCGCCGGGTGATTATTACCGGTATTGGCGCATCCGGCCTGGTGGCGCGTAATTTCAGCTGGAAGCTGATGAAGATCGGCATTAACGCGGTTGCCGAACAGGATATGCATGCCCTGCTCGCCACCGTACAGGCCATGTCGTCAGACGATCTGCTGTTAGCCATCTCCTACTCTGGCGAACGTCGTGAAATCAATATGGCCGCCGGAGAAGCGCTGCGCGTGGGCTGTCGGATCCTGGCGATCACTGGCTTCACCCCCAACGCCCTGCAACAGCAGGCCACGCAGTGCCTGTATACTATCGCCGAAGAACAGGCGACCCGCAGCGCGGCGATCTCCTCCACCAGCGCGCAGATGATGCTCACCGATCTGCTGTTTATGGCGCTGGTTCAACAGGATCTGGAACATGCGCCGGAGCGAATCCGCCACAGCGAAGCGCTGGTGAAAAAACTGGTGTGAGCAGAAAATGGGCGTATAATGCCCGCCCTGTTTGTGTTGTTTCTGAGAATTTCCTGATGGCGCTGTTAATCACCAAAAAATGCATCAACTGCGATATGTGCGAACCGGAATGCCCTAACGAGGCCATTTCGATGGGTGACAGCATTTATGAAATTAACAGCGACCGCTGCACGGAATGCGTGGGCCACTATGAAACGCCCACCTGCCAGAAAGTGTGCCCGATCCCGAATACGATTCTGAAAGACCCGGCACACGTCGAAAATGAAGAACAGCTGTGGGACAAATTCGTGCTAATGCATCACGCGGACAAAATCTGATGCCGCGAGCAGCGGGCGCTAACTCTCCACGATAACCGTCGCACAAGCGTAATGACGCTCATCGGCCAGCGTCACGTGAATGCTTCTGACTCCCAGACGCTCCGCCAGATTCTTCGCCTCGCCCCACAGCCGTAGCTTAGGCTTGCCCAGTTCGTCGTTGTAAACTTCAAACTGATTAAAAGCCAGACCGTTACGGATACCGGTCCCCAGGGCTTTCGCCGCCGCCTCTTTCACCGCAAAACGCTTCGCCAGAAAACGAACCGGCTGCTGGTGCTGTGCCCATATCGCCCACTCGTTGTCGCTGAGAACCCGCCGGGCGAGACGATCGCCGCTGCGGGCAATCACCGCTTCAATACGGGCAATTTCAACAATATCGGTGCCCAGCCCCAGAATAGCCATTACGCGCGCGCTTCCTGCATCAGGCGTTTCATCTCGGCAACCGCCTCTTTCAGGCCGCTCATCACCGCACGACCGATGATCGCGTGGCCAATGTTCAGCTCATGCATCTCCGGAATGCGGGCGATCGCCTGCACGTTATGGTAGGTCAGGCCGTGACCGGCATTGACCTTGAGGCCAAGGCTCGCGGCATAGGTGGCCGCCTTCGCGATCCGCTCAAGCTCTGTTGCCTGCCGGGCGTCGGTTTCGGCATCCGCATAGCAACCGGTATGGATTTCGATATACGGCGCGCCGACGTCCGCCGCAGCCTTAATTTGCTCCTCATCGGCATCGATGAACAGCGAGACCAGAATACCGGCATCGGCAAGACGGGTGCAGGCATCGCGCATTTTGTCGCGCTGACCCGCGACATCCAGACCGCCTTCCGTCGTCACTTCCTGACGTTTTTCCGGCACCAGACAGCAGAAGTGCGGTTTGGTCTCACAGGCGATGGTCAGCATCTCTTCGGTGACCGCCATCTCCAGGTTCATGCGGGTATCCAGCGTCTGGCGCAGGATACGAACATCGCGGTCGGTAATATGACGGCGGTCTTCGCGCAGGTGCACGGTAATTCCGTCGGCGCCAGCCTGCTCGGCGATAAAGGCCGCCTGCACCGGATCCGGATAGGCAGTACCGCGCGCGTTACGCAATGTCGCAATATGGTCAATATTGACCCCTAACAGTAATTCAGCCATGACAATCCTCATTGATCGTTATTCGTTTTATCTGCTGCCCGCGCCGCGCGGGCGGGCATAAACTGGCGAAACAGCTCCCGGCTCTTTAGCGGTTTACCGCCAAGATACGGTTTCAGGGCGATACGGGTAAAGCGCTTTGCGGCACGTAGCGCATCGCTATCCGGGAACTCACGGTTAGCCAGCGCCTTCAAATGGTGCCCGGTAAAGGTGTTGTTATCAATAACCACGCTGGCAATAAACCCTTTTTCTTCACGGTAGCGATAGGTCATGGTGTCATCCACGGCTTCGCCGCTGCCGGCGCAGTGGAGGAAATCAACGCCATAGCCCAGGTGTCCCAGCAGCGCCAGTTCAAAACGGCGCAACGCCGGCTCTGGCGTACCGCTTGCGCCAGCCAACGCCTGCAGGCAATGCAGGTAATCGAAAAAGAGTTCGGAGAAGCGCGTTTCATGTTCGAGCACGCGGGACAGCAGTTCATTGACATACAGCCCGCTGTAAAGCGTGATGCCGCTAAGAGGAAGAGCCAATGAAACGGCTTCGGCGCTGCGTAGCGTTTTCACTTCGCCACGACCGCCAAAGCGCAGGAGTAAGGGGGTAAAAGGCTGGAGGGCGCCTTTGAGGTTGGAGCGTCTGGAACGTGCGCCTTTTGCTACCAGGCGCACGCGACCCGACTCTTCCGTGAAGACATCCAGCATCAGGCTGGTTTCGCTCCAGGGACGACTATGCAGAACGAAAGCGCGCTGCCAGCCTTCCATCATACGCGTCGTCTTTCAGGTTGCAGGTGCGTTGGCCGCACCTTTTCAGCCGAATCACTGACTAAAGTCAGCTCCCGGGGACTCACGGTGTTGCCGCCGGCCTGCACCACGAAAGCCATGGTGTGTCAAACTCAGAGATCGTCAACGTAACCGAGGCTGCGCAACGCGCGCTCGTCGTCGGCCCAGCCGGATTTGACCTTCACCCACAGTTCAAGGTGTACCGGCGCTTCAAACATATCCTGCATGTCTTTACGCGCTTCAATACCGATAGTTTTGATTTTGGCGCCTTTGTTGCCAATCACCATCTTCTTCTGACCTTCACGTTCAACCAGAATCAGACCGTTAATATCATAACCGCCGCGTTCGTTGGTCTGGAAACGCTCGATCTCAACCGTCACCGAATACGGCAGCTCGGCGCCAAGGAAACGCATCAGCTTTTCACGGATGATTTCAGAGGCCATAAAGCGCTGTGAGCGGTCGGTAATATAATCTTCCGGGAAGTGATGAATCGCTTCCGGCAGATGTTTGCGTACGATCCCGGCGATGGTATCGACGTTCATGCCTGTTTCCGCAGAAATCGGCACGATATCGAGGAAGTTCATCTGGCTTGCCAGGAACTGCAGGTGCGGCAGCAAATCAGCCTTCTCCTGCACGTTATCCACTTTATTGACCGCCAGGATCACCGGCGCTCTGGCATCACGTAATTTGCCCAGCACCATTTCGTCATCGGCCGTCCAGCGCGTGCCTTCGACAACGAAAATCACCAGCTCAACGTCGCCAATCGAGCTGCTCGCCGCTTTGTTCATCAGGCGGTTGATCGCCCGCTTTTCTTCCATATGCAGGCCCGGGGTATCAACATAAATTGCCTGATACGGCCCTTCGGTATGGATACCGACAATGCGGTGACGCGTGGTCTGCGCTTTACGGGAAGTGATCGAAATCTTCTGCCCAAGCAGTTTGTTCAACAGCGTGGATTTACCCACGTTCGGGCGGCCAACAATGGCGACAAACCCACAATAACTTTTATCGATGCTCATTCCAGCTCCAGCTTTTTCAGCGCCTGTTCGGCGGCAGCCTGCTCCGCCTTGCGACGGCTGGAACCTGTGCCTACCACCGGTTCACTCAGGCCACTGACCTGGCAGTGGATAGTAAATTCCTGATCGTGTGCTTCACCGCGCACCTGCACTACCAGATAGGAAGGCAGCGGCAGGTGGCGACCTTGCAGGTACTCCTGCAAACGAGTCTTTGGATCTTTTTGCTTATCGCCTGGGCTGATTTCGTCCAGACGAGTTTGGTACCAGGTGAGAATCAGGCGCTCAACGTTCTGGATATCGCTGTCGAGGAATACCCCGCCAATCAACGCTTCAACGGTATCTGCCAGAATAGACTCGCGACGGAAGCCGCCGCTTTTCAACTCACCCGGGCCAAGGCGCAGACACTCACCCAGTTCAAACTCGCGGGCGATCTCCGCCAGCGTGTTGCCTCGTACCAGCGTTGCGCGCATGCGGCTCATATCGCCTTCGTCCACCCGAGGGAAACGATGATAGAGCGCATTCGCGATCACAAAACTCAAAATTGAGTCACCTAAAAATTCCAGGCGCTCATTGTGTTTGCTGCTGGCACTGCGGTGAGTTAATGCCTGTTGCAACAGCTCCTGATGATGAAAAGTGTAGCCCAGCTTCCGTTGAAGCCGATTAATTACGATGGGGTTCATGCTTTACCAATAAATGAATGCGTCAAAAATGCAGCACACGAAACCGACCTGGGCAGCCCTGTCCCCATTTAGATTGCCTGTGCGCTTGCCTGCCGCCTTTCTGCAACCCAAATTATTCAGAGTAAAATCAACCAACGCGGTTTCGTGTGCAGTGTCACTCTTACGAGAGACAACCAAAACTTCGGGGGGATATTCTATACGCAACGACAATAGATGTCGTTAGTTTGAATGGATTTAAATATTAAATAATTCACGCTGCCAATATTGCAGCGGCAGCGTGAATTAGGCAGGGAAATTACTGAATGCTACCAATACGCGATAAACGCACGCCGGTCGGCCATTCACCTTCCTGTTTTTCGAAGCTCATCCAGATGGCCGTGGCTTTACCCACCAGGTTGGCCTCTGGCACAAAGCCCCAGTAACGGCTGTCGGCGCTGTTATCGCGGTTATCGCCCATCATGAAGTAATGACCCGGCGGCACGATCCAGGTGGCCAGCGGCAGGCCGGACTGGCGGTAATACATGCCAACCTGATCCTGAGCAATCGGCACGGTCAGAATGCGGTGAGTTACCTCACCCAGCGTCTCTTTGCGCTCGGTCAGACGAATACCATCAGCCTTGCTTTCGCCTTTCGGCAACTGCCAGAAGCCGCTGGTCGCTTCCCCGCCGTTCTGACGAGAGAAGGTCTGGACGAAATCGCTGGGCTCAACGTTGGAGTAAGTTACCGGCAGTGCGTTACCGCATGCCTGGCCGGAACTGCAGCCCGGCTGGATAGTGACCTGTTTTGCTACCGGATCGTAGGTGATCTTATCGCCCGGTAAGCCAACAGCCCGCTTAATGTAATCCAGACGCGGATCTTCCGGGTATTTAAACACCACGATGTCGCCGCGTTTCGGATGGCCGGTTTCGATCAGCGTTTTCTGGTAGATCGGATCTTTGATGCCGTAGGCAAACTTCTCAACCAGAATAAAATCGCCAATCAGCAGGGTTGGCATCATCGAACCTGACGGGATTTGAAACGGCTCATAAATAAATGAGCGCACCACCAGGACGATAGCCAGCACCGGAAATACCGAGGCTCCCGTTTCCAGCCAGCCCGGTTTCGGACCGACTTTCTTCAACGTTTGCTTGTCGAGGCTATCACCGGTCGCTGCCTGAGCAGCGGCCTGACGTTCACGACGTTTTGGTGCAAAGATGAATTTATCCAGGCACCACAAAAGCCCCGTCACCAGGGTTGCAATCACCAGGATCAGGGCAAACATGTTCGCCATGCCAACTCCTTAAATTATTTTCCGTCTTTACCGACGTGCAGAATGGCGAGGAACGCTTCCTGCGGCAGCTCAACGTTACCCACTTGCTTCATACGTTTCTTACCGTCTTTCTGCTTCTGCAGCAGCTTTTTCTTACGGCTGACGTCACCGCCGTAGCATTTCGCCAGGACGTTCTTACGCAGCTGTTTGACGGTGGAACGGGCAATAATGTGGTTGCCGATAGCCGCCTGAATCGCGATATCGAACTGCTGGCGTGGGATCAACTCTTTCATCTTCTCCACCAGCTCACGACCGCGGTACGGCGCATTATCGTTGTGGGTGATCAGCGCCAGCGCATCTACACGCTCGCCGTTGATCAGCACGTCCACGCGCACCATGTTGGATGCCTGGAAGCGTTTGAAGTTGTAATCCAGCGACGCGTAGCCACGGGAGGTGGACTTCAGGCGGTCAAAGAAATCGAGCACCACTTCCGCCATCGGAATTTCATAGGTCAGCGCAACTTGTTTACCGTGATAAACCATGTTGGTCTGCACGCCACGCTTCTCAATACACAGCGTGATGACGTTGCCCAGGAACTCCTGCGGCAGCAGCATGTGACATTCCGCGATCGGCTCACGCAGTTCCTGAATGTTATTCAGCGGCGGCAGCTTGGACGGGCTATCGACATAGATGACTTCTTTCGACGTAGTTTCCACTTCGTAGACAACCGTCGGCGCGGTGGTAATCAGATCCAGGTCGTATTCGCGTTCCAGACGCTCCTGGATGATTTCCATGTGCAGCAGGCCGAGGAAGCCACAGCGGAAGCCGAAGCCCAGCGCCGTGGAACTTTCCGGCTCATAGAACAGAGACGCATCGTTCAGACTCAGTTTACCGAGCGCATCACGGAAGGCTTCATAATCATCGGAGCTCACCGGGAACAGACCGGCATACACCTGCGGTTTCACTTTCTTAAAGCCTGGCAGGGCCTTGTCCGCCGGGTTACGTGATGTCGTCAGGGTATCCCCAACCGGCGCGCCGAGGATATCTTTAATGGCGCACACCAGCCAGCCTACCTCGCCGCATTTCAGCTCAGTACGGTCAACCTGTTTTGGCGTAAAGATCCCCAGTCGATCGGCGTTATAGACCTGACCGGTGCTCATCACTTTAATTTTGTCGCCTTTGCGCATCGTGCCGTTTTTGATACGCACCAGCGAAACCACGCCAAGATAGTTATCGAACCAGGAGTCGATGATCAGCGCCTGCAGCGGGGCATCCGCATCACCTTCCGGCGGCGGGATATCACGCACCAGACGTTCCAGAACATCGGGAACGCCGACGCCGGTTTTCGCCGAGCAGCGCACCGCATCGGCCGCATCGATACCAACGATGTCTTCGATTTCATCGGCTACGCGCTCCGGATCGGCAGCTGGCAGGTCGATTTTGTTGAGCACCGGCACCACTTCCAGATCCATTTCCATGGCGGTATAGCAGTTGGCCAGCGTCTGAGCTTCTACCCCCTGACCCGCATCGACCACCAGCAGCGCACCTTCACATGCGGCGAGCGAACGTGACACCTCATACGAGAAGTCGACGTGCCCCGGGGTATCGATGAAGTTCAGCTGGTAAGTTTCGCCGTTGGTCGCCTTGTAATCCAGGGTGACGCTTTGCGCCTTAATGGTGATGCCACGCTCGCGTTCAAGATCCATGGAGTCCAGTACCTGGGCTTCCATTTCACGATCGGAAAGGCCACCGCAAATCTGGATGATACGGTCAGACAACGTCGATTTACCGTGGTCGATATGAGCGATGATTGAAAAGTTACGTATATTCTTCATATTTAGAGTTAATTATGCCTTACGCGTATCATGAGGCCGCTGTTCTGTGCCTGACGTTTTTTAATCCGAAAACGCCGCATTCTACACTACATCCGCGAAACCAGGAAATGCTCTTACCAGCAGCATAACCGTAGCAAATGATGTGTTCAGGCGGGGGTAATAAATCAAAAATAAAGGCCAGTGGAATCACTGGCCTGGTTCTGAAGAGGGTGTCTCTACACGCACCAAATCTGGCGGCAGGCCAACGCTAATAATAACGGGCTGCCACGACTGGCGAGCGGCTAATCCGGGCGAAAGCCCGCGCGCCACCAGAAATCCGCCGACGCCGCCGAGTAGCGCACCGCACAGCGAAGCGAAATCATTGGCAAACAAGACCTGAAAAACAGACGCCATAACAAACAGTCCAACCAGCGGCGCCATATAAACTAAAACCGCCGAGCCCAGCAGGCTGCTTTCAGCAATCCCCAGCTCGACTTTTTGCCCGGCGGACAGCGGCTGTTCGCTGGGAACGCTGATCGTGTGGCTGGTTTGCGGTCCCAGTTTGTTCAGCACCCGACTGCCGCAGCCAGCGCGCGAGGCGCAGCTGCTGCACGAGGCTTTCACGTCACAGTGCACTTGCGCCATACCGTTATGCCAGGAGACGACCGTGGCCCACTCTTTAATCATTGCACAGCCCTGAATTTGATGCTGTCGGAGATGCGTTTAGCCGTTTGCGGCGGCAGCTCGCCAACCACGGTTATCTCGGCGTTATCACGTACCGTCGTGCTCACGGTACGACGTCCGGTACGCAACAGCTGATCGCTGCTGTTTGCCGAGGCGCGATTCACGTTAATCGAGAAGCTAAACAGCCCATCAGAATACAGGCGGGATTCAACCGGACCATCAAAAGTCGGCAGACGGCGCTGACTGCTGGAGACTTCGGAAACGCCCTGCGGTAGCCAGGCCGGCGCCCAGTTAAAGTTGGCTTTATCGCCCCCTTCCGGCACCGACAGCTGAGGAGGCAGACTGGCTTTCGCTAATGTCTCCATGCTGCTGCTGACCTTGTCGCCAACGTTAAAGGATACGACCCGGAACTGCTCCAACGTTTCCCCGTCGCGGTCAAGCAAATCGACGCGCATGGGCAGTTTGGTTTCCGCATCCAGCCAGACGATATAGCTATAGCGCGTACCGTCCCGCGCGACGACGCGAATCACTTCGCAAAGTCTGTCGGCAATACGGGTTCGCCCAACGGAGATAAAATCGTAGTAGGCAGCCAGTCGCTTAAAATCGGTGTAGGCCAGCGAGGGTAACGAATCGACGATATAGTCGCCGTTCAGCGTGAACGGATCGAGCCCCGGTTCAAAATAGCTGATTTCATTACCGCGCAGTACAACTTCCCGGCGTGGGCCATCGAGTTGTAAAAGCTGGGCAAGAGGTTGATTGTTCAGCCGCGCGTGACGATAACGCAGCGACTCAACGCCCTGTTTGTTGATGCTGACGAAAGACAGCTCATAATTGAGGGACTGGCTGGCCAGGTTCATTTGCTGCAACAACGCCCCGGACGATGTATCAGCCGAGGCGTTGACAGAGAAGAACAGGCTGCCTGCCATGAGCGACATGGCACACCAAAGTTGCTTCATTACTGCGATTGCGTTCCTAAAGTTTGATAGCCTGGCACCTGAACAGCGGCTTGCTGAGTCTGGGCCTGACCAAACTGCAGCTGTTCTGCGTGCAGGCGACGCTGCAATTCATAGTCCTGCAGCATAGCATTAATACGGCGGCGCTGTTCTTGCACCTGAGCCTGCTGGCCGCTTCCTGCGGAAGCATCAGCCGGAACGCCAAGACTTACCGGGCTGGCTTTACCCATCATCGGCATGGTGTTGAAGACAGGCGCTTCGGGCTGCTGAGCTGATTCGCTATGCCCATTATACTGCTGGACGCCGACGATAACCGCAAGCGAAACGCACGCCGCAACCCCCATCTGAGTCAGAGAACTGGCCCACGGGCGGACTTTCTGCCAGAAAGGCATCTGACGCCACTGATGTGGTGCTGGCTGAGATTCAGGAATAAGCGGCACCGCCTGACGAACGGGCTCGTTCTCAATGGCGGCCATGACGCGGGCTGAGATATCAAAATGGAGCATCTCAGCGGTATCGCCTCGCAGCGAATCACGGATGAGATGGTAGCTCTCCCAGGTCTTTTGCATTTCAGAAGAACGGCTCAGCTCATTGAGCAGCTCGTTATCCAGCGTTTCACCATCCATTAAGGCCGAAAGTTTTTCTTTCTGCATGCCTGATACCCTTTTCAGTATTCCGCTATCGTCAACGCCTGATAAGCGGTTGAACTTTATTATCAATAGCTTCTCGTGCCCGGAAAATGCGTGAACGTACCGTTCCTACCGGGCAATCCATGATAGCGGCTATCTCTTCATAGCTCAGGCCATCCAGCTCCCGCAACGTGATTGCCATGCGTAAATCTTCCGGGAGTGATTCAATGGTACGAAAAACTATTTGTCTCAGTTCTTCTGACAACATTAAGTTCTCAGGGTTCGAAATTTCTTTCAGCGCCCCACCACTTTCGAAGTTTTCTGCCTCATTGGCGTCAACATCGCTGGACGGTGGGCGGCGTCCCTGAGCTACCAGATAATTCTTCGCCGTATTTACGGCGATGCGATATAACCAGGTATAAAAAGCACTATCCCCCCGGAAGGACTCCAACGCGCGCCATGCTTTTACGAACGATTCCTGAACAACGTCAGGAATATCGCCCGGTGGCACATAGCGGGAGACCAGGCTCGCGACCTTATGCTGATAGCGCACCACCAGCAAGTTAAACGCTTTCTGATCTCCTTTCTGGACCCGTTCGACGAGGACCTGATCCGTTAACTGCTCGCTCATCCGAGGTAATGTCTCCCCAAACCCAATTCCCATGCGTCTTCAAAGCACTACCCAATCACTGCAATATGAGCAAGCAGACGATTGGAGTGTCTGAAAACAATAAAGTTCCGTTACGCCTTTGATTTTTGTCTGGCAACGGCGGACGATTTGTTATCTCTCATTATATGTCCCGCAACTCAACGCCAGGTAAGATGATGAAGAAAAAGCGTAAGGTCCGCCAGAAGGGTAACGTAACATCGCTTTTATTTCACTATAAAATCTGAAGCTAACGATCTGCTTCGCAAATATTTTCTTTCGTTTACCCTGCTCCGTCCCAGCCGCTTATGTTTAGTTTCCACAACGATCAGTAAAAAAAATGTACGATTTATCACAACCTGGTGCTATTGTGGCAAAAATGTGTTTAGTAAATTAAACAAAGACAATGAATACGACTCCTGACTTCTCCTGTGATGTGCTGATTATCGGCAGCGGCGCTGCCGGTTTATCCCTTGCGCTACGTCTGGCGGAGCACTGCTCCGTCGCCGTACTGAGCAAAGGCCCCGTCAGCGAAGGTTCAACGCTCTACGCGCAGGGCGGTATTGCCGCCGTTTTTGATGAAACCGACAGCGTGGAATCTCACGTTGAAGATACGCTCATCGCCGGGGCCGGCCTGTGCGATCGCCATGCTGTCTCTTTCGTCGCCAGCAACGCCAGACCTTGCGTGCAATGGCTTATCGACCAGGGTGTGCTGTTTGATACTCAGACCCAGGCCAACGGCGAACAGAGCTACCACCTGACCCGTGAAGGCGGCCATAGCCATCGCCGTATCCTCCACGCTGCCGATGCCACCGGTAAAGCGGTGGAAACGACGCTGGTTGGCAAGGCGCTTGCGCACCCCAATATTCGTATTCTGGAGCGGAGTAACGCCGTCGATTTGATCATTTCCGATAAAATCGGCCTGCCGGGGACACGGCGTGTGGTTGGCGCCTGGATCTGGAACCGGAATAAAGAAAAGGTTGAGACCTGCAGCGCGAAATCCGTGGTGCTGGCCACCGGCGGGGCGGCGAAAGTCTATCAGTACACCACCAATCCGGATGTCTCATCCGGCGATGGTATTGCTATGGCCTGGCGCGCCGGCTGTCGCGTGGCCAACCTCGAATTCAACCAGTTTCACCCCACCGCCTTGTACCATCCACAGGCGCGCAATTTCCTGTTAACCGAAGCATTACGCGGCGAAGGCGCATACCTGAAACGTCCGGACGGTACCCGGTTTATGCCCGATTTTGACGAACGTGGCGAGCTGGCCCCACGCGATATCGTCGCCCGTGCGATTGACCATGAGATGAAACGCCTCGGCGTCGATTGTATGTATCTCGACATCAGCCATAAGCCTGAAGCCTTTATCCGTCAGCATTTCCCGATGATCTACGAAAAACTGCTCGGCCTGGGTATCGATTTGACAAAAGAGCCTGTGCCGATTGTCCCCGCCGCCCACTATACCTGCGGCGGCGTAATGGTTGATGACAACGGACGTACCGATGTTGACGGGCTGTATGCAATTGGCGAAGTGAGCTATACCGGGCTGCACGGGGCTAACCGCATGGCGTCAAATTCGCTGCTCGAATGCCTGGTCTACGGCTGGTCCGCCGCCGAGGATATTCTCCAGCGCATGCCGCTGGCCCAACCGGTTAACGGCCTGCCGTCCTGGGATGAAAGTCAGGTTGAGATCCCCGATGAACTGGTGGTGATTCAACATAACTGGCACGAGTTGAGACTGTTGATGTGGGACTACGTGGGGATTGTCCGCACCACCCGTCGGCTGGAGCGTGCGCTACGACGAATCACCATGTTGCAGCAGGAGCTCGACGAATATTACGCCCGCTTCCGCGTGTCGAACAATTTGCTGGAGTTGCGCAATCTGGTACAGGTGGCCGAACTGATCGTGCGCTGCGCCATGCAACGTAAAGAGAGTCGCGGGCTACACTATACCCTGGATTATCCGGAACAACTTGCGGATAGCGGCCCGTCAATTCTGTCACCTCTGGCTCACATAAAGAGGTAAAAATCCTGGGTCAGGGCAGTAAACCCTTCGGAGTATTGCTGCTCAGGCCCACGGACAATCAGCCGATCGCTGAAACACTCCCCCGCGGTCGGCGAGAAAGCCAGCAGTACGCGGTGCGGCGGGCGCATTTCCGTCTCCGCGACATCGGTGCGTAAACGCAGATGCCAGCCCATGGTTTGGGCACGTTGAACAACCGTATTGCCAATATCCACCGGTAACACCACGCAGAAAAAGCCCTCTTCGGTAATCAACTCTGCGGCGCAGGTTAAGAGCGTGACGTGATCGAGCGTCGTCGTATATCGCGCCTGTTCGCGCTGCGATGTTGCGCAGGGCACACCTTCTGCAAAAAAAGGCGGGTTGCTGACAATCAGTTCATAACGTCGGGTTTGCGCAGGTTGCCACCGTTGAATATCCCCCAGATGCACCTGGATCCGCGCCCCCCACGGGGAGGTTACCACGTTTTCGCGCGCCTGCGCCGCGGCCTCTTCATCGAGTTCCACCGCATCCAGCATGACCCGATCGTCGGTTCGCTGAGCCAGCATTAAAGCCAGCAAACCGCTACCGGTCCCGATATCCAGCACGTGTTTTACTTGCGCAATCGGCGCCCACGCGCCAAGCAGAATGCCGTCGGTGCCCACTTTCATCGCACAGCGGTCGTGGGCAACAAAGAACTGTTTAAACGTAAAACCATTGCGCGGCAGCGCAAACTTCGACTGAGACATCCTGAATAACCTTGCGAACAAAAACTCCTGAGACTGAAGCTATGCACAATACCGGAGAACAGATAGCCTTACAAACAGATGAACATTACGCCCGTAACGTCTATAATCGTCGGTCCACTCAGAGGTAGATCATGACTGTAACGACTTTTTCCGAACTTGAACTCGACGAAAACCTTCTGGAAGCCCTCCAGGAAAAAGGTTTCACACGCCCGACAGCCATTCAGGCCGCCGCTATTCCGCCTGCGCTTGATGGCCGTGATATTCTCGGTTCAGCCCCGACAGGTACCGGTAAAACAGCGGCGTATCTGCTGCCAGCGTTGCAGCACCTGCTTGATTTCCCGCGTAAGAAGTCGGGGCCGCCGCGTATTCTTATCCTGACGCCGACCCGTGAGCTGGCGATGCAGGTTGCCGACCATGCCCGTGAGCTGGCCGCACACACGCATCTGGACATTGCCACCATCACCGGCGGCGTCGCATACATGAACCACGCGGAAGTCTTCAGCGAGAACCAGGATATCGTGGTCGCCACCACCGGCCGACTGCTGCAATATATTAAAGAAGAAAACTTCGACTGCCGGGCGGTCGAAACGCTGATCCTCGATGAAGCGGACCGTATGCTGGACATGGGCTTCGCTCAGGATATCGAGCACATTGCCGGTGAAACCCGCTGGCGTAAGCAGACCATGCTGTTTTCCGCGACCCTCGAAGGCGATGCGATTAAAGACTTTGCCGAACGCCTGCTGGAAGAGCCCGTTGAAGTTTCCGCCAGTCCCTCCACGCGCGAACGTAAGAAAATTCACCAGTGGTACTATCGCGCCGATGACATTAAGCATAAAACCGCGCTACTGGTTAACCTGCTGAAACAGCCGGATGCGACCCGCTCTATCGTCTTTGTGCGTAAGCGCGAGCGTGTTCATGAACTGGCATCCTGGCTGCGCGAAGCGGGAATCAATACCTGCTGGCTGGAAGGCGAAATGGTGCAGGCAAAACGTAACGAAGCAATCAAACGTATGACCGACGGCCGTATGAATGTGCTGATTGCCACCGACGTCGCTGCCCGCGGGATAGATATTCCGGACGTTAGCCATGTTTTCAACTTCGATATGCCGCGCACGGCTGATACCTATCTGCATCGTATCGGACGCACCGGCCGCGCGGGGAAAAAAGGCGTTGCCATTTCTCTGGTTGAAGCCCATGACCATCTGCTGTTGGGTAAAATTGGCCGCTATATCGACGAGCCGCTCAAAGCGCGCGTTATTGATGAGCTGCGCCCGACAACCCGTGCACCGAGCGAGAAGCTGACCGGTAAGCCGTCCAAAAAGGTACTGGCTAAACGCGCCGAGCAGAAAAAAGAGAAAGATAAAGAGAAACCGCGAGTGAAGAAACGTCACCGCGATGCCAAAAATATTGGCAAGCGCCGTAAACCAAGCGGTAGCGCGGGTGAAAATCAGCAGTAACAAAAAAAACGCCGGGATATCCCGGCGTTTTTATATTTAAGCGTCGACTTACAGGCTTTCAGTAAAGGTACGGGCGATAACGTCGCGCTGCTGTTCTGGTGTCAGGGAGTTAAAGCGCACCGCGTAGCCGGAGACACGAATAGTCAGCTGCGGGTATTTTTCCGGATGTTCAACCGCATCCAGCAGCGTTTCGCGACGCAGCACGTTAACGTTCAGGTGCTGACCACCTTCTACGCGGACTTCCGGTTTCACATCGAGCGGAATTTCGCGGTATTCGATTTCACCCAGTTTATTGACCGCAACCACGTCATCTTCAGCAAAACCCCCTTTGGCGCACAGGCAGCGGGCTTCGCCTTTTTCGCTGTCCAGCAGCCAGAAAGAGTTCAGCAGGTCGTCGTTTGCAGCTTTAGTAATTTGGATACCAGTAATCATTTGATGCCTCCCTTAGGCAATATTTATTCGTTTTCTTGGCCCGTTCCCGGCCAATTGGTAAAACCATTGTTGTCTGAGTGTATGTATATCAGCCAAACAACCGGCATTCATTGACTTAAATCAATAAAAACCACGCAATAAAAATGGGTATAGGAGGATATTATTGTTTTACATCAAGTTACGCCAGAGCCAATGCAAAATATTTTTGTAAATTTTCAATTTTTTTTGCATACAAAACGTCAGTCAGACACCGTGGATTTTGTTATGCAGAAAGAAGCAGTTAAGCTATAGCGATGACACTTTGCAGGAGAGCAAGATGACCACCCCATTGACCTGGCACGACGTGCTGGCGGAAGAGAAGCAGCAGCCCTATTTTGTGAATACCCTCAAAACTGTCGCCGAAGAGCGCCAGTCGGGCATGACGATTTATCCGCCGCAAAAAGATGTCTTCAATGCCTTTCGTTATACCGAACTTGGCGATGTCAAAGTGGTTATTCTTGGGCAAGACCCTTATCACGGCCCCGGACAGGCCCACGGCCTGGCCTTCTCCGTGCTTCCGGGGGTTCAGACGCCGCCATCGCTGTTAAATATGTATAAAGAACTGGAAGGGACGATCCCGGGATTCAGCCGTCCGACGCACGGTTACCTGGAGAGCTGGGCGCGACAGGGGGTGCTGCTGCTCAATACGGTCCTGACGGTGCGGGCGGGTCAGGCCCATTCGCATGCCAGCCTTGGCTGGGAAACCTTTACCGATAAGGTCATTTCATTGATCAACGAACATCGGGAAGGGGTGGTGTTTTTACTGTGGGGCGCCCATGCCCAGAAAAAAGGGGCGATTATCGACAGGCAACGTCATTGCGTGCTGAAAGCACCGCATCCTTCGCCGCTTTCCGCCCATCGCGGCTTCTTTGGTAGTAATCACTTCGTCCAGAGTAATCAGTGGCTGGCCGAGCGCGGCGAGTCTCCCATTGACTGGATGCCGGTATTACCGGCCGGGGATGCCTAGCCTTCGCCTTTCGCAGCAACAAAAATGCCAGCGTAGCGCTGGCATTTTTTCAGCTGAACCCGGCCATCAGGCCTTGTTCTGACGCCACCACTCGGCCAGCAATACGCCGGTCGCCACGGAGACGTTCAGGCTTTCTACATTGCCGGTACCTTCAATGGCAACGTTAAGATCGGCACTGGAGATCGCCGCATCAGACAGGCCATCACGCTCCTGACCTAATGCCAACACCATTTTCTTCGGCAGCTCAGCCTTATGCAACGGCGTACCGTTGTGGCTGGAGGTCGAAACAATGGCGTAGCCCGCTTTGCGGAACTGCTCCAGAGTGTCGATAAAGCTGTCGCCGGTGATCGGTTCGACGTGTTCTGCACCACCTTCTGCAGTACGGATTGCCGCGCCAGATTCCAGCATGCCGGCATCCTGCACCACTACACCCTTCACACCAAAATGCGCACAGCTACGCATGATCGCGCCGAGGTTGTGCGGGTTACCGACATCTTCCAGTGCCAGAACGCAATCTTCGGCATCGGCTTTGGCGACCCACTGAGCCACAGAGGTACCATTACGTTTCTTAATCAGGAAGCAAACGCCGCCGTGGTGTTCAGTGCCGGAGGCTTTTGCCAGCTCAGCTTCATCAACCACGTGATAGGCTTTGCGGTTCGCCGCCATCCAGCGCAGCGCTTCTTTGAAGCGTGGGGTGACGCTCTGGACAAACCAGGCGCGAACAATCGCTTCCGGACGGCTCTGGAACAGCGCCTGACAAGCATTCTCACCGTAAACGCGGGTCTCTTCCGCGCGCTGACGACGTAATACTTCCGGATCGATAAAGCTTTTACCGCTGATCCCGCCGTGATCCGGCTTCACTGCCGCATCATCGTTTGGTGCACGCGAGACGGTACGCCACGGAGAAGAGCTATCACGATCGAAATCATCGCGTTTACGATCGTCACGTTTGCGGTCATCACCGCGGCTGTTACGTTCGTCGCGGGCAGGGCGGCTACGGCCGTCAACACGAGATTTTCCTGGGCGCCCTCCCCCTTTCCCGGTACGCGGGTTATGGGTGCGTCTGTCAGAATCATCATCACTGCGGACATACATCACTTTGACCTTGCCGCTTTTATTTTTCAGTTCGTCGCTCATCAATTTTCTCCACCTGCGCTGCGCGAAGCGCGAAGATTACCCGATGTGTCACCGCTGCGCCATGATTTCGTTTAAAAGATAGGGTCTATCGTATTCATCGAACAAAACGCATTGTTGTTTAATAGCTGCTAATCGATAATATGTAACATTAAAGAAACAAATCGGCCACGTGCCACGCTGCAACCCATAACCAGAGGTTAGTTATGAATACCGTTTGTGCCAGTTGTCAGGCTCTGAACCGCATCCCCGACGATCGTAGTGCCGATGGCGCTAAATGCGGACGCTGCGGCCACGATCTTTTTGACGGCGACGTCATCAACGCGACCGGGGCAACGCTGGATAAACTACTGAAGGACGATCTGCCCGTTGTTGTCGATTTCTGGGCGCCATGGTGCGGTCCTTGTCGTAATTTTGCGCCGATCTTTGAAGACGTCGCGGAAGAACGCAGCGGCAAGATGCGCTTCGTAAAAGTGAACACCGAAGCAGAACGCGAGCTGAGCGCGCGTTTCCGCATCCGCAGTATTCCAACCATTATGATGTTTAAAAAAGGCGAAGTCATCGACATGCTTAACGGCGCGGTTCCAAAAGCACCGTTCGACAGCTGGCTCAATGAGGCCAACGCGCAGTAAACCTACCGGGGCACAGCTTGTGCCCCTTTTTCACCTCTGCGACAATGGCGTTTTTTCTTAGCGACCCTTTATGATTGATAACGCCGTCCTTCGCCTTCGTGCCGAACGCCTCGCTCGCGCGACCCGGCCTTTTCTCGCGCGTGGTAACCGAGTCCATCGCTGCCAACGCTGTCTGTTACCGCTGAAGCAGTGCCTGTGCGCGACCCTGACGCCTGCGCAGGCCACCAGCCGTTTCTGCCTGGTGATGTTTGATACCGAGCCGATGAAGCCCAGCAATACCGGTCGGCTAATCGCGGATATCTTGCCGGACACCGAAGCCTTTCAATGGTCGCGAACCGAGCCGCCGCAGGCGTTACTCGATCTGGTCGCCAACCCGGATTACCAGCCCATGGTGGTCTTCCCGGCCTCGTATGCAGGTGCGGAACGCCAGGTGCTGAGCATCCCACCGGCGGGGAAACCACCGCTATTTATCATGCTCGATGGAACCTGGACGGAAGCGCGCAAAATGTTCCGCAAAAGCCCGTATCTGGATGCGCTTCCGGTTATCTCCGTCGATCTGTCACGCATCTCCGCCTATCACCTGAGAGAAGCCCATGCGCAGGGGCAGTACTGCACCGCCGAAGTCGCCATTGCGCTGCTCGACCTTGCAGAAGACCGCATGGCCGCGCGCGCGCTCGGGGACCACTTTAGCCTGTTCCGCACCCGCTATCTGGCGGGAAAAACGCAGCATAAGGGCAGCATCACAGCACAAATGGCAGAAAGCGTTTAAAATCATTCGGTCACTGGGGATCAAAGGAGACCGGTATGAGCCAACGAGGCCTGGAAGCACTGCTGCGGCCGAAGTCGATCGCCGTTATTGGCGCATCAATGAAACCACAGCGCGCCGGTTATCTGATGATGCGTAACCTGCTGGCCGGAGGGTTCAACGGCCCGGTCCTGCCCGTCACCCCGGCCTGGAAAGCCGTTCTGGGCGTACTGGCCTGGCCGACTATCGATAGCCTGCCATTCACCCCGGATCTGGCCGTGCTCTGTACCAACGCCCGGCGAAATCCCGAGCTGCTGGACGCGCTGGGGCAAAAGGGGTGCAAGACCTGCATTATTCTCTCCGCCCCGCCGGAACAGTATCCCGTACTACTCGAATGCGCCGCACGCTATCAAATGCGCCTGCTTGGCCCCAACAGCCTGGGCCTGCTTGCCCCCTGGCAGGGACTGAATGCCAGCTTTTCGCCGGTACCGATTCATCGCGGCAAGCTGGCATTTATCTCCCAGTCTGCAGCGGTTTCAAATACCATTCTTGACTGGGCGCAGCAGCGCGAGATGGGCTTCTCGTACTTTATTGCGCTTGGGGATAGCCTGGACATTGATGTCGACGACCTCCTCGACTTCCTTGCTCGCGACAGTAAAACCAGCGCCATTCTGCTCTACCTTGAGCATCTGAGCGACGCCCGACGCTTCGTGTCCGCGGCGCGCAGCGCATCGCGTAATAAGCCGATCCTGGTGATCAAAAGCGGCCGCAGTCCCGCCGCGCAAAAGCTGCTCCATGTCAATTCGGGTATGGATCCGGCCTGGGACGCCGCGATTCAACGGGCGGGCTTACTGCGCGTGCAGGATACTCATGAGCTGTTCTCTGCGGTTGAAACCCTCAGCCATATGCGCCCGCTACGCGGTGAGAAACTGATGATCATCAGCAACGGTGCCGCCCCTGCGGCGCTGGCGCTGGACGAACTGTGGCTACGAAACGGCAAGCTTGCCACTCTCAGCGAAGAGACCTGTGAAAAACTACGCCAGGCGCTGCCGGGCGGTATCGGCATCGCTAACCCGCTGGATCTCCGTGACGATGCCAGCAGCGAACACTATCTCAAGGCGCTGAACGTTCTGCTGGATAGCCAGGATTACGACGCCCTGCTGGTGATTCATTCCCCCAGCGCCGCCGCACCGGGAACCGAAAGCGCCCTCGCCCTGATCGACGCGCTGAAAAACCATCCGCGCGGTAAATATGTCACGGTACTGACGAACTGGTGTGGCGAATACTCTTCTCAGGAAGCCCGCCGCCTGTTCAGCGATGCAGGCTTGCCAACCTACCGCACGCCGGAAGGAACCATTACCGCTTTTATGCACATGGTGGAGTACCGACGTAACCAAAAACAGCTCCGGGAGACGCCGGTTCTGTCGGATACGGTGACCGCCAATACCGCAGAAGCCCATATGTTGTTGCAACAAGCGATTCGCGAAGGCGCCCGTTCGTTAGACACCCATGAAGTAAGTCCGGTATTGCACGCTTACGGTATCCACACCTTACCGACATGGATTGCCGCCGACAGCGCCGAAGCGGTGCATATCGCCGAACAAATTGGCTACCCGGTGGCTCTGAAACTGCGTTCACCGGATATTCCGCACAAATCGGAAGTTCAGGGCGTGATGCTCTATTTGCGTACCGCCACCGAAGTGCAACAGGCAGCGGATGCTATTTTCGACCGCGTGAAAATGGCCTGGCCCCAGGCACGGATTCACGGTCTGCTGGTACAAAGCATGGCCAACCGCGCCGGCGCGCAGGAGTTGCGGGTCGTCGTTGAGCACGATCCGCTGTTCGGTCCGCTGATTATGCTGGGTGAAGGTGGCGTCGAATGGCGCGCGGAAGATCAGGCCGCCGTCGCCCTTCCACCGTTAAATATGAACCTGGCTCGTTACCTGGTTATCCAGGCGATCAAAAGTAAGAAGATCCGTGGCCGCAGCGCGCTGCGCCCGCTGGATGTCTCTGGCCTGAGCCAACTTCTGGTCCAGGTATCAAATCTCATCGTCGATTGTCCGGAGATCCAGCGGCTGGATATTCACCCACTGCTCGCTTCGGGTAACGAGTTCACCGCGCTTGACGTCACGCTAGCCCTTGCCCCGTTTAGCGGCGACAGCGAAAGCCGGCTGGCAATACGTCCTTATCCGCAGCAGCAGGAAGAGTGGGTGGTGATGAAAAATGGCGAGCGCTGTCTGTTCCGCCCGATCCTGCCGGAAGATGAGCCGCTGCTTCAGGCCTTTATCGGTCAGGTAACGAAAGAAGATCTGTACTATCGTTATTTCAGCGAAATCAATGAATTTACTCATGATGACTTAGCCAATATGACGCAGATCGACTACGATCGAGAAATGGCGTTTGTTGCCGTGCGCACAAGCGCCGAGGGCAATGAGATCCTTGGCGTAACGCGAGCTATCTCCGATCCGGACAATATTGATGCCGAATTTGCCGTACTGGTTCGATCCGATCTGAAAGGGTTAGGTTTAGGCCGGCGGCTGCTGGAAAAGCTGATTGCCTACACCCAAAGCCACGGTCTGCAGCGGTTAAATGGCATCACCATGCCCAATAACAGAGGCATGATCGGCCTTGCCAGGAAGCTGGGGTTCGCGGTTGATATTCAGCTGGAGGACGGGATTGTGAGTTTGTCCCTGCAACTGGTACCACAACAATCATAAACTGGCGACCGCAATTGTTGACCACATTCGCGAACAGTAATGTTATTATTGCCCGCTTACGTCGTCTGCATGGTACAGAAGACCCTTCAATAAACAGAGAAGAAACGCACTGTGATGTTGTCAAAATTTAAGCGTAATAAACATCAACAACACCTTGCCCAACTCCCTAAGCTTTCTCAGTCAGTTGATGATATCGAGTTCTTTTACGCTCCTGCGGATTTTCGGCAAGCGTTACTGGCAAAGATAGCCCACGCCACCCAGCGTATTTGTATTGTTGCGCTCTATCTGGAGCAGGATGATGGCGGCAAAGGAATTCTGCAGGCACTTTACGATGCCAAGCGTCAGCGTCCGGAGCTAGATGTTCGCGTACTGGTTGACTGGCATCGCGCCCAGCGTGGACGCATTGGCGCAGCGGCAGCTAACACGAATGCCGACTGGTACTGTCGCATGGCGCAGGAAAACCCCGGCGTCGATGTCCCGGTTTATGGCGTGCCGGTCAATACCCGGGAAGCCCTCGGCGTGCTGCACTTCAAAGGTTTTATTATCGATGATTGCGTTCTGTACAGCGGCGCAAGCCTGAACGATGTCTATCTGCATCAGCATGATAAGTATCGTTACGACCGCTATCAGTGTATTCGCAATGGCAAAATGGCCGATGTGATGTTCGATTGGGTCGAGCACAATCTGGTTGAAGGCCGCGGTGTAAACCGTCTCGACAGCGCCGCTCGCCCGAAAAGCCCGGAAATCAAAAATGATATCCGCCAGTATCGCCAGGAACTGCGTGACAGCGGCTACCATTTCTCTGGCAATGCGGATGACGATCGGCTGTCGGTCACGCCGCTGGTCGGTCTGGGCAAATCGAGCCTGCTGAATAAAACCATCTTCCATCTTATGCCCTGCGCTGAGCGTAAGCTGACGATTTGTACGCCCTATTTCAACCTTCCGGCTCTTCTGGTGCGTAACATTATTCAGCTACTGCGTAGCGGGAAGCAGGTAGAGATTATCGTTGGCGATAAAACTGCGAATGACTTCTATATTCCTGAAGATCAGCCGTTTAAAATTATCGGCGCCCTCCCCTATCTGTATGAAATCAACCTCCGCCGCTTCCTCAGCCGACTGCAGTATTATGTTAATACTGACCAGTTGATCGTTCGTCTGTGGAAAGATGACGACAACAGCTATCACCTTAAGGGAATGTGGGTTGATGATGAGTGGATGCTGCTCACCGGTAATAACCTCAATCCGCGCGCCTGGCGCCTGGACCTGGAAAATGCGATTCTGATTCACGATCCGCAGCATCAACTCGGCGCGATGCGTGAAAAAGAGCTGCATCTGATTCGTCAGCACACGACGGTTGTTAAACACTATCGCGATCTGCAAAGCATTGCGGATTACCCGGTCAAGGTACGCAAACTGATTCGCCGCCTGAGGCGTATCCGTATTGACCGCTTGATCAGCCGTATTCTCTGAATATCTGCCCCGCATCGCCGGGGCTTTTTTCTGGAATGTGTATGCGTACTTTCATCATTATTGCCCCGTTGCTGCTCACCGGCTGTAGCCATATGGCGCATGATTCATGGAGTGGCCAGGATAAGGCCCAGCATTTTCTGGCCTCGGCGATGCTCTCAGCGGCCGGTAACGAATATGCCCAGCATCAGGGCTACAGTCGCGACCGAAGCGCGGCCATTGGCCTGATGTTTTCCGTCAGTCTGGGGGCTTCGAAAGAACTCTGGGACAGCCGCCCGGCAGGAAGCGGCTGGAGCTGGAAGGATTTCGCGTGGGATGTGGCCGGCGCCACGACAGGTTATGCCGTGTGGCAGCTGGCGCACCAGTAGACCTAAAGTCGTAATCCCTTGCCCTTACGATGCAGCATCAGAGATACCAGAAACGCAATCGCACTCATCACGGTGACGTACCAGTAAAAGACATGTTCAACTCCGACCGATTTTAGCGACAGCGCGACGTATTCCGCCGAGCCGCCAAACAGCGCATTTGCCACGGCATACGACAAGCCAACGCCTAAAGCGCGTACCTGAGCCGGGAACATCTCCGCCTTCAGAATACCGCTGATCGAGGTATAGAAACTCACGATCATCAACGCACAGATAACCAATCCAAATGCGGCATAGGGTGAGGTTACGCCCTGCAGCGCACTCAAGATCGGCACGGTAAAGAGCGTCGCTAATGAGCCAAAGCAGAGCATTGATGTCCGGCGACCTATTTTGTCTGATAGCGCGCCAAATAACGGTTGGGCCAGCATATAGACAAACAGTGCCGCAGTCATAATCACACTGGCTGTACCGGCGCTCATGCCCGCCGTATTGACCAGGTATTTCTGCATATAGGTCGTGAAGGTGTAAAAGCTTAACGACCCGGCGGCGGTGAAACCCAGGACCATCAGAAATGCTTTACGATTGCGCCATAATCCTTTGAAGGAGCCAGCCTCTTTTAATGCCCGCGTCTCCTGCTTAGATGTTTCATCCAGCTGGCGGCGTAGCCACAGGGCCACAACAGCAAGTACCGCCCCAAGCGCAAACGGTATCCGCCATCCCCAGGCATGCAGCTGCGCATCGCTTAGAATTTGCTGTAGGGCCACCACCACAAGCACCGCCAGAAGCTGACCACCGATGAGGGTCACGTACTGGAATGAGGCATAGAAGCCTTTCTTGCCTTCTACGGCGACCTCACTCATGTAGGTTGCACTGGTACCGTACTCTCCCCCGACGGATATCCCCTGAAACAGGCGCGCCAGAAGTAATAATGCCGGCGCCCATGTGCCAATCGTCGCATAGCCGGGCAGGCAGGCAATCACCAGCGAGCCCATGCACATCATGCATACGGAAATAAGCATAGAGGCTTTACGTCCGCGGCGGTCAGCAATACGACCAAACAACCATCCGCCAATCGGGCGCATCAGGAAACCCGCGGCAAACACACCGGCGGTTTGTAATAGCTGAGTGGTGGTGTTTCCGGAAGGAAAAAAGATATGGGCAAAATAGAGAGAGCAGAATGAATAGACATAAAAATCAAACCATTCAACCAGATTCCCCGAAGATGCACCTACAATCGCCCATATGCGGCGGCGGGTATCGCTTTGTTCCAGCGCTCCCCGTTCATTCATACTGCTTTCTGCCATTGTCATCCTGCTCCAGCAAAGACTGCAATCTGTCTTGTCGGGCGTGCCACGTCACTGAGACAAATCAATTAGTAAACTAAATGTTATATAATTGTTATTTATTTATATGTGATTAAACTCACATTTTTTTTCGTCGTGTGGTTTTCGGGATTAACGCTAAAGCATGAACGAGGATAAAGTGAAATATGGTGAGGTGGTGGCCACAGCAGGCTTTTATGTTGTATGAACAAACAGATAGATTGCTGCTGAGCGCCTGATCGCTTTGCATCTGGACAAAAACGCAAAAAGCCCATCCGTCAGGATGGGCTTCTTACTGATTTAATGCCTGGCAGTTCCCTACTCTCACATGGGGAGACCCCACACTACCATCGGCGCT
>OLQY01000070.1_pt1 | contig 123417 bp, 112 predicted proteins | sample 1672851 | NCBI WGS metagenome assembly OLQY01 (sample SAMEA3136730, study PRJEB25190) | human gut metagenome
CCGAAGTCAGTCAAACGTTTAACTTTACCTTCAACAACATCACCAGCAGCAAGTTTTTGTTCTACACCATCCCATGGTCCAGGTGTTGTAGCTTTAAGTGAAAGTGATACACGACCTGCTTCTTCGTCGATTGAAAGAACTTTAACTTCAACTTCTTCACCAACAGAAACAACTGATTTAGGTGAAACGTTGCGTTCGTGTGACAATTCAGTTACGTGAACAAGTCCGTCAACACCACCAAGATCGATGAAAGCACCGAAGCTTGTCAAGCGAGCAACTTTACCTTTAACGATTGCGCCTTCTTCAAGTTTAGAGAAGACTTCTTTACGAGCTGCAGCAGCTTTTTCTTCAACAACTTCACGACGTGAAAGGATGAAGCGGTTTTCAGCTGGAACAACTTCTTTGATTTTAGCTTCAAATTCTTGACCAACGAATTTTTCAGTGTTACGTACGAAACGTGTATCGATCATTGAAGCAGGGATGAATCCGCGAAGTCCTTCAAATTCAACTGAAAGACCACCTTTAACAGCGCGTGTACCTTTAACAGTAACAACTTCGCCTTCGCGACCAACAAGTTTATCCCAAGCTTTGCGAGCTTCCAAGCGTTTTTTAGAGACAAGGAAAGTAACTGTATCAGTATCTTTACCTACTACTTGACGAAGAACAAGTACTTCAACTGTGTCGCCAGTTTTAACGAAATCGTTAATATCAGCATCGCGATCGTTAGTCAATTCACGAAGTGTAAGAACACCTTCAACACCTGTTCCTTCGATAACAACGTTTGCTTGATCATTATCAACAGTTAAAACTTCCGCAGTGACAACATCACCAGGGTTTACTTCGCTAACACTGTTTAGCAAATCTTCAAATTCATTCATTCTAAAAAATCCTCCAACAAAAGCTAGCTTAAGCTAGCTTTTGACAACAATAATATTTCTCAAGGTAACCCGCAACGACAACAACTTTTATCTTTGACGGTGTCAAGCCGAAACTCGATACCTTTGACTGGGGTAGCTGGATTCGAACCAACGCATGAGGGAGTCAAAGTCCCTTGCCTTACCGCTTGGCTATACCCCAATAGCAAAATGCTATAAAAAAACATCTAAGTACTTGATATCGACTATCCCGATTCAGTTTCTTAGACATGGAGAGAGAGGGATTCGAACCCCCGAACCCGAAGGAGCGGATTTACAGTCCGCCGCGTTTAGCCTCTTCGCTACCCTTCCGTTACGACAAAAACTATTCTAGCATAGTTTTTGTTCTCTGACAAGTACTTTTCGCTATTTTTTAGCGATTTAAGTTGTAATTTTCAATAATACTTTCAATTGCTTGCTCTAAAGTTTTGAAAAGTGCTTCCACTTCTCCATTTTTGACAACGGCAAATTTGTTATCAAGCTCAGCAATTTCACCGATAACTTTTTTTCCAGCAGTCAAATTATAACCATCGACATTAGCATTATTGATGGCAACTTTGGCGTCAGCAAGTTGGATTTCGATTTTTTTATCTTTTTTGCTCATTTTTCCACCTCACGCTATTCATTTTACCGAAAAACAAAAAAGCTTGCAAGAGCAAGCTTTAATTTATTAGTCAACTTTGTAAATCCAGCCTTCTGGAGCTTCAATGTCACCGAATTGGATACCGACAAGCTCGTCGTACAATTTACGAGTAACAGGTCCTACTTCTGTTTCACTGTAGAAGATATGGAAGTCATCACCGTGTTGAACACCACCGATTGGTGAAATAACAGCTGCTGTACCACAGGCACCTGCTTCAACGAATTTATCCAATTCATCAAGTTTAACATCACCTTGGATAGCTTTCATGCCAAAACGGTGTTCTGCCAAATAAAGAAGTGAGTATTTTGTGATAGATGGCAAGATTGATGGACTAAGTGGTGTGATAAACTCATTATCAGCTGTAATACCAAAGAAGTTTGCAGAGCCGACTTCTTCAATCTTAGTGTGTGTCGCAGGATCTAGGTAAATAACATCAGAGAACTTACGGTCGTGAGCCATTTTACCTGGAAGAAGACTTGAGGCATAGTTACCACCTACTTTTGCAGCACCTGTACCATGTGGAGCAGCACGGTCATATTCGTCTTGAATCAAGAAATTAGTTGGTACCAAACCACCTTTGAAGTAGTTACCAACAGGCATTGCGAAAATAGTGAAAATGTATTCATCTGCAGGGTGAACACCAATAATGTCACCAACACCAATCAAAAGAGGACGTAGATAAAGTGTTGCACCAGTGCCGTATGGTGGTACAAATTCTTCATTAGCACGAACGACTTGTTTTGCAGCATCAATAAATTTTTCTGTAGGCACTTGTGGCATAAGAAGACGATCTGCAGTGCGTTGCAAACGTTCAGCGTTCATATTTGGGCGGAACAATTGTACTGAACCATCTTTTGTACGATAGGCTTTCAACCCTTCAAAGGCTTGTTGACCATAGTGCAAAGCTGGTGATGCTTCAGAAATGTGGAGCATTGAATCTTCTGTTAATTTTCCTTCATCCCATTTACCATCTTTGTAGTAAGAGATGTAACGAAATGGTAATTTACGATAGGCAAATCCTAGATTTTCCCAGTCTAAATCTACTGTCATAACTATTCCTCTTTCTTTGTTTTTATCCTATTGTACGCTTTTTAAATCTTTTTTCAAGTACTTTTTCATAAAATTCTGAAAATTTGTTCAAAAAATAAATCGGAGAAAATCTCCGATTTATTATCGCTATTTAATTCTTGCACTAAAGACACCTTCATCTGAAATTTTATCTGAGATAAAGGAACCATTACTTGTGCGTTCTGACAAGGTCAAATCTTCAAGAATGGCTTGATAATGATTGCCTTTATTTGAATAAACTTCTAAGGTTTCGATTTTATCTGAATCTAACGTCTCAATAGTGAATAAATCAATATTTTGCACGTCATTTGAGGCATGGACTGGTCCTGCCATAAAGACGCGATGTGGTTTTGATTTGAGTTCACGAAGGACTTGCAAGCCTCGATTAGCACGACTTGTTGCTGGAATTAGCTCAGTTGTCATACGTTTAAGGCTACCACGTTGTGTCAAGATAAAGAAGCTTTCTGTATTGGCGATAAAGGCTGACACGACAAAATCCTCATCCTTAAGGTTAATTGATTTAACCCCTGCCGCTTTGGCACCAACTACTGGCACTTCGTCAATATTGAAATGCAAGGCATAGCCATTATGCGTAATGATCATGACATCATCAAGTGCAATTGGCGCAATAGTCACGACCATATCATCGTCTTTTTTCAACTTAGCATACTTAACAGCTTTTGATTTGTAGGTGCGCCATGGCGTGAATTCTTTGCGTTCAAAGCGTTTGATTTGACCATATTTTGTGGCTGCAAAATAAGTTTGCGGTCCAAAGTCATCGACAATTTCAGCATACAAGACATACTCGTCTGTCGCAAAATCAGTGATGGTTTGTGATAAATGTTCCCCAATATCTTTCCAGCGAATATCTGTCAATTCATGGACTGGACGATAGATGACATTGCCAAGATTTGTAAAAATCAACAAATGTTGAGTTGTCTTAGCTTGTGAGACGAAGACCAGTTCATCATCATCACGTTTACCAATTTCTTCAACCGTAGAAGCATTGTAAGAACGCGGACTTGTACGTTTGATGTAACCACCTTTTGTCACACTGACATAAGTATCTTCTTCGACAATCAAGCTTGCCACATCGATTTCAATCGTTTGTGCTTCGGCTTGCAATTCTGTCAAACGTGGGTTAGCGAATTTCTTCTTAACTTCACGTAGTTCACGTTTCATGACATTGTACATAGTACGTTCGTCACCGATAATTGCTTTAAGCATAGTGATGCGTTCACGAAGCTCTGCTTCTTCATTTTCAAGCGTCACAATATCAGTATTTGTCAAACGGTACAATTGCAAAGTCACAATAGCTTCAGCTTGTTCTTCTGAAAATTCATAGCTGACTTTGAGGTTTTCTTTGGCGTCAGCTTTATTTTCAGACGCACGAATAAGCGCAATAACCTCATCCAGAATTGAAATAACACGAATCAAGCCTTCCACGATGTGAAGACGTTTTTCAGCTTTTTCCTTGTCAAATTTTGAACGGGCAACGATGATTTCCTTACGGTGAGCAATGTAACTTGTCAACATCGGAATGATACCCACTTGGCGTGGTGTATAGTTGTCAATAGCAACCATGTTGAAGTTATAGTTGACTTGCAAGTCAGTGTATTTCAACAAATAGTTGAGAATCGTTTGCTCGTCTGCATCTTTTTTAAGTTCGATAGCAATACGAAGTCCATCACGGTCTGACTCATCACGAACTTCTGCAATGCCAGGGACTTTATTGTTGACACGAACATCGTCAATTTTCTTAACGAGTACGGCTTTGTTGACTTCATAAGGAATTTCAGTGACGACGATTTGTTTTTTGCCGCCACGAAGACTTTCAATGTCCGTTCGTGAACGAACAACAACACGTCCTTTACCAGTTTCGTAAGCCTTACGAATACCATCCTTACCTTGGATAATCGCCCCAGTAGGGAAATCAGGTCCTGGCAAGAATTCCATCAATTTATCTAATTTTGCATTTGGATGGTCGATAAGGTAAACAACTGCATCAATGACTTCAGCCAAGTTGTGTGGCGGAATATCAGTTGCATATCCAGCTGAAATACCTGTTGCACCATTAACTAAAAGGTTAGGAAAGGCAGCTGGCAAAACCGTTGGTTCTTTTTCGGTATCATCAAAGTTCCAAGCAAACGGAACAGTATTTTTTTCAATATCGTGAAGCAAGTAGCCAGCAATCTCTGACAAACGTGCTTCAGTGTAACGCATGGCTGCCGGTGGATCACCGTCCATAGAACCATTGTTACCATGCATTTCAATCAAGGTTTCACGATTTTTCCAATCCTGACTCATTCGCACCATAGCGTCATAAATAGAGGAATCACCGTGTGGGTGGAAATTACCCATAACGTTACCGACAGATTTTGCCGATTTACGAAAACCCTTATCAAAAGTATTGCCGTCCTTGTTCATCGAATAAAGGATACGACGTTGAACAGGCTTCAAACCATCACGAATATCTGGCAAAGCCCGCTCTTGAATAATATATTTGGAATATCGTCCGAAACGATCCCCCATAATGTCTTCAAGAGACATATTTTGAACATTTGACATAATTATTATCCTTTACTTTTCACGTCAAAAAATTTATGGATTCATCACAAGCAATTAAAACACTGTATTTTCTTCCAAGGTGAATTTAACATTGTCTTCAATCCATTTGCGGCGTGGTTCAACTTTGTCACCCATAAGGACATTGACACGGCGTTCGGCACGCGCCAAATCATCAATAGTCACACGAATAAGCGTACGTGTTTCAGGGTTCATGGTTGTTTCCCACAATTGGTCAGCGTTCATCTCACCAAGACCTTTGTAACGTTGGAGTTGAGCTCCTTTACCAAATTTTTGACGTAGTTCTTCTAACTCACCATCTGTCCAAGCATACTTAACTTGCTCTTTCTTGCCTTTACCTTTAGACATTTTGTACAAAGGTGGCAAAGCGATATAGACATGACCTGTTTCCACAAGCGGACGCATGTAACGGTAAAAGAAAGTTAGTAACAATGTCTGAATGTGAGCACCATCGGTATCCGCATCGGTCATGATAATAATCTTATCGTAGTTTGAATTTTCAACTTTAAAATCTGCACCGACGCCTGCACCAATTGTGTAAATCATGGTATTGATTTCTTCGTTTTTCACAATGTCAGACATCTTAGCTTTTGCTGTATTTAAGACTTTACCACGCAATGGCAAAATAGCTTGGAATTTACGGTCACGTCCTTGTTTAGCTGAACCGCCGGCAGAATCCCCTTCGACCAGATAAAGCTCATTTTTCTTAGGATTCTTAGACTGTGCTGGTGTCAATTTACCAGAAAGGAGTCCTTTGTCTCTCTTGTTCTTCTTACCATTACGAGATTCGTCACGCGCTTTACGAGCTGCTTCTCTGGCATCACGCGCTTTAATCGCCTTACGAACAAGGTTAGACGCCACTTCACCATTTTCCAAAAGGAAGAAAGTGAGTTTTTCAGAGACAATACTGTCTACAATCGGACGTGCTAGAGGACTACCGAGTTTATCTTTAGTTTGTCCTTCGAATTGCAAGTGTTCTTCTGGAACCAAGATTGAAAGCACTGCAGATAGCCCTTCACGGTAATCTGACCCTTCAAGGTTCTTATCTTTTTCTTTCAACAGGCCTGACTTACGAGCGTAGTCATTCATCGCCTTAGTAATGGCAGATTTCAATCCTGTCTCGTGTGTTCCACCATCTTTAGTACGAACATTGTTAACAAAAGAAAGGATATTATCTGAGAATCCGTCATTGTATTGAAGTGCAACTTCGACTTGGAAACCTTGGTCTTCACCAGTCACCCAAATCACAGGTGTTAATGTTTCTTTGTCTTCGTTAAGGTATTCAACAAAGTCCTGAACTCCATTTTCATAATGGAATTCCAGATGTTCTGCTTCTTCTGGACGATTATCCGTCAACGTCAATGTAACATTCTTAAGCAAAAAGGCAGATTCTTTTAAGCGCTCAGCAATGGTGTTAAATTTAAAGTCAGTCGTTGAGAAAATCGTATCATCAGGCATGAATGTTACCATAGTACCTGACTTAGATTTTGGTGCTGTTCCAATCTTTTTAAGGGTTGTCACGGGTTTACCACCATTTTCAAAACGTTGTTTGTAAACCACACCATCACGAGTAATTTCGACTTCAAGCCATCTTGAGAGGGCATTAACAACTGAAGACCCCACACCGTGAAGCCCACCAGATGTTTTATAACCACCTTGACCGAATTTACCACCTGCGTGAAGCACAGTGAAGATAACTTCTACAGTTGGAATCCCCATAGCGTGCTTACCAGTTGGCATCCCACGTCCTTGGTCTTTTACGGTCACACTACCATCTTGATTAAGAATAACATCAATCTGAGTACCAAAGCCAGAAAGAGCTTCATCGACGGCATTGTCAACAATCTCCCAAACTAAATGATGTAGTCCTGTCGCATCTGTTGAACCGATGTACATTCCGGGGCGTTTACGTACGGCATCTAGCCCCTCTAACACTTGAATGGCATCGTCATTATAATTATTTATATTAATTTCTTTTTTAGCCAAAAGCGACCTCCAAATAATTCATCTTTTTTATCTTACAAGTTTTTTCAAATTTTTGCAAAAAAAAATCAAATCGAATAAGGATTTTACAAGGAAAATCACTAATTTTTCATGAAATAGTATAACAAATTTAAAGCGTTATCACAAATTTAACTTGATTCTTCAAGTTATTTATTTTTCAAATTTTAACTTTTCATAAAAACTGATTATGTTATAATGAAAACATGAAAATTTTAGTTATGATTGTGATTGCATACTTGTTGGGGTCAATCCCAACTGGTCTATGGATTGGAAAATTCTTCTATCATGTCAACCTCAGAGAACATGGTAGCGGTAATACTGGGACAACCAATACTTTTCGAGTTTTAGGTGTCAAAGCAGGAATTGTCACATTTGTGATTGATATGCTAAAAGGAACCCTGGCAGCACTCCTTCCTCTTATCTTTAGCGTTAATGGTGTGTCACCTGTTCTTATTGGTTTATTTGCCATTATTGGTCATACCTTCCCGCTATTTGCACAGTTTAAAGGTGGTAAGGCAGTTGCGACAAGTGCTGGTGTTCTTCTTGGATACGCACCGCTATTTCTTCTTTTCCTTGCTGTTATCTTTGTCATCACCCTTTACCTCTATAGCATGATTTCATTGTCTAGTGTTGTTGCTGCAAGCGCTGCTGTGGTTAGTGTGCTTGTCTTTCCAGCATTTGGTTTCTTGCTTAATCACTATGATTTGCTCTTTACATTATTGATTATCATTATTGCAGGCATCATCATTGTACGACACAAAGACAATATTACTCGTATTAAAAATCATGAAGAAAACCTCGTTCCTTGGGGAATGAATTTAAGTCATCAAGAACAAAAAAGAAATTAGCAAAATGCTAATTCTTTTTTTATGCTTTATAAACAATGTTACCATCGCAGATAGTGTATTTGACAACACCTTGGAGTTTTTCACCGATAAATGGTGAATTTGAAGCTTTAGAAGCAAAATGGTCAGAGACAACACGTTCTTCTTTGTCAGCGAAAATCACGATGTCAGCTGGGCCATTTTCAGCCAAATAACCTGCATCGAAATCATACATAGATGACGGATTGATGGTCATCTTAGCAAGCAATTCTGAAAGCGTCAAGTCACCTGTCGCTACCAAGTTTGTCAAACCAAGTGATAACGACGTTTCAAGCCCTGTCATGCCTGATGGGGCTTTTGTAATGTCTTCAACATTCTTTTCATCAGCGTGGTGTGGCGCGTGGTCAGTTGCAATCACAGAAATGACGCCAGATTTCAAGCCTTCAATAACCGCTAAGCGATCCTTTTCTGTACGAAGTGGTGGGTTCATCTTAGCTGCAGAACCTTTGATCAAAAGCAAATCCTCTGTTTTTGAGAAATGTTGCGGTGCTGCTTCTGCAGTGACGTTTGCTCCCAATTGTTGAGCAAATTCAACCACTTTCACTGATTCAGCTTTTGACAAGTGTTGGATATGCAAATGAGCTCCGCGGTCATAGGCAATCATAACATCACGCGCAATCATGCTGTATTCTGCCACACCTGTTGCTCCGCAGAAATGGAATTTATCACGTGCGATACCTTCGTTAAATCCAAGGATGCCGTTTAATTCTGGGTCTTCTTCGTGCACAGCCACAAATGTGTTGTTTGCTTTAGCCAAATCCAAGGCTTCTTTTAACACTTTTGTGCTTTGAAGCGGAATACCATCATCAGAAAAGCTAAGAGCACCATTTTCAAGCAAATCCTTAAAATCAGTCAAAGTCTTGCCGTCAAAGTTTTTCGTTACGGTTGCATTAGTGTAAACGTGAACGTTCTCCTTAGCTGCACTTACTAAAACTTCTTTCAAAGTCTCAACGTCAGAAATGGTAGGGTTGGTATTTGCCATCATCACAACTGATGTGAAGCCACCAGCTGCCGCTGCTAATGCACCTGTGTGAATGTCTTCTTTATGCGTTTGACCTGGTTCACGGAAGTGTACATGAATATCCACCAAACCTGGTGCCACAACAAGACCAGTAGCGTCAATCACTTCAGCACCAGCTTCTTCAATTGCATCCGCAATTTTAACAACTTTTTTACCATCAACAAGTACATCCGCTACCTGATCAAAACCAGATTTCGGATCAACAACACGACCATTTTTAATAAGTAACATGTTAAACTCCTATTATTTCAACCAATCAATTGGTTCAAGGCCATCCTCTGTCAAATATGTGTTAGCTTTTGAGAAAGGGTGGCTGCCAAAAAATCCTCGATAAGCCGAGAGTGGACTTGGGTGCGCACTTTCAATGACATGATGGATAGGATTGGTAATGAGAGCTTTTTTCTTACGTGCAAAGCCACCCCACAGGATAAAGACAACAGGTGTTTCTTTTTGATTAACCACCTTGATAATCGCATCTGTGAAAGGTTCCCAGATTTGCCCCGCATGACCATTTGCACGACCAGCTGGAACTGTCAAGCAAGCATTTAAAAGAAGCACTCCTTGCTGTGCCCATGGTGTTAAATCGTGGTGATCACGTTGCCCCAAATCATCTGCCAATTCTTTCAAAATATTTTGAAGAGATGGCGGAGCTGGGATATCTTCTGGTACTGAAAATGATAAACCTTGTGCTTGATTAGGACCATGATAAGGATCCTGACCAATGATAACGACTTTAACATCTTCTAATGCTGTTGTCTGAATCGCATTAAAGACTTTTTCACGTGGTGGGTAAACCAATTCTTGTTGATAGACCAAGTCCATAAACTGATTGATTTGCCCAAAATAATGCTCTGGTAATTCCTTTTTAATTAATTCATGCCAAGTTGAATGTTGCATGTTCACTCCTCGTTAGTTTTAGTATTTCCCTACTAAATCTAGCTCCTCTTTTGCCAAGACATGTCCTTTTATCGCATGTCGCAAATCATTCATGTAAAAACCATTTTCAAGTGGCAATTCACAATCCAAAGCATAGACCGTAAGGGTATAAACATGGTCTTTATCCGGTGGATATGGTCCCATATAACCATCATAAATATCTGAGTTATCCTCATTTAAAAACTTGCTAACCAAGCTATTTTTACCATGAGTGTGCTTAGCATCTAGACGAGAAAAATCCTCTGAGATAGCTGTCATATCACTAGGAACATTAGCCACTACCCAGTGAATGTAAGCAAAGCCACAAACTGGAATAGAATCATAGTCGACAAAGGTCCAAGCAAATGTCTTTGTTCCTTTGGGAACATCCTCAATCATAAAAGGAAAAGAAATCACAGCGTTTCCTCTCACTTGAACACTAGCCCCTTTAGCATAGGTATCTGGTAAAACATTATCTTTAAATGGTGATGATAGTTTCATTATAACCCCTTTCCATGTTTAAACCAAGAAGGCCACCAAAGTTTTTCACCTTAGTAGCCAAATACTAACTCATTTAGTCACGCCAAGTTTCTTGATTTTCTTTAAACTTGCGTAACAATGTCAAATCATCAGCAGTGATGTAACCTTGTACTTTAGCCACTTTGATAAGCTCTGTGTAGTTAGAAAGTGTTACAAGTTTTACACCTGCTTTTTCAAAGTTTTCAGTTGCTTTTGGCAATTCATAAGTGAAGATGGCTACCACACCGATAACATCAGCTCCTTCACGTTCGGCAGCTGCTACAGCTTCAAGAACTGAACCACCAGTTGAGATAAGGTCTTCAACGACAACCATTTTTTGTCCTTTTGTTACACGACCTTCGATTTGATTTCCAGCACCATGATCTTTTGGTTTACTACGAATGTAAGCAAATGGAAGATTCATTTTATCAGCGATAATGGCACCATGTGGGATACCAGCTGTTGCAGTTCCGGCAATTACTTCAACTTCTGGGAATTCTTCTTTGATTTTGTCAACAAACCCATTTTCAATCAAAGTACGTGTTTCTGGGTAAGACAAAGTCACACGATTATCTGTGTAGATTGGTGATTTAATCCCAGATGCCCAAGTAAATGGATCATTTGGTTTCAAGTAAACTGCTTGAATATCAAGCAAATCTGATGCAATTTGTGATGCTAAAGTCATTTTATTCCTCTTTTCTAAACTCAAAAATCAATTGTCGCCTTAGTATTAAAATACTAAGCGTTCCATTCGTTGTAAATGGCTTTGTAAGCTGCCACTGGATCCTCAGCTTTAGTAATTGGTCGTCCAACAACGATATAACTTGATCCGATAGCTGATGCTTGACTTGGCGTCATGACGCGTTTTTGGTCACCAACCACAGCTCCTGCTGGGCGAATACCTGGCGTCAAGCAGACAAAATCATCTGACGTTGCCTCTTTGATAACAGCAACTTCACAAGCTGAGCAGACAACGCCATCAAGACCAGCTTCTTCTGCTCTTTTCGCATAATGAAGCACAGAATCAACCAAGCTTGTCTGAATATTTTGGTCTGCTTTCATCTGTTCATCTGATGTTGAGGTTAATTGAGTTACTGCGATCAGTTTTGGATCTTGTCCAAGCCCTTCACGCGCCGCTTTCATCATCTCAACACCACCAGCTGCGTGAACATTGGTCATGTCCACACCTAGATTTGAAAGCACACGCATTGCTGATTTAACCGTATTCGGAATGTCATGCAATTTCAAATCTAGGAAAACTGAGTGTCCAAGAGATTTCACATAACGAACAATCTCTGGTCCTTCAGCATAATAAAGTTCCATACCAATCTTGACATAGAGCTTCTCATCTGCAGGGAACAAAGCAAGAAATGATTTCACATCATCAAATGATGGAAAATCAAGAGCAATAATCGGACGACTTTCGTGCATTTTTTCTCCTTTTTCTATAAAGAAAACCCCGCCCGAGGGCGAGGTTACACGAAAAGCAGGGTAGCAAACACCCCATTATCAAAGATTATATCTTCTTTTTTTCACGAACCTTTCTCGCCTCTCTGGACTCAATTAAAGGTTATTCAGTTGTTAATATTATATCTTTTTTTACAATCAAAGTCAAAAATTTACTGACTTTTTAATCAAATAGCAGAGCTTATTTGCCACGTAATTCTTGGCGAACTTCGCGACGTAAAGTTTCAAGATCTGTGATGCCATACTGGTCCATGACTTCTGGCAAACGCTCGATGATATTTGGACAAGCGTAAGGATCTGCAAAGTTTGCTGTTCCAACACCAATAGCTGACGCACCAGCAATCATCATCTCAATAGCCGCTTCTGCCGAATCAACACCACCCATACCAATAATTGGCAAATCAGAACTTTGCGCTACTTGACGAATAAGCTTAAGAGCTACTGGAAAGACCGCTGGACCGCTCATACCTCCTGTACCATTGGCAATGATTGGTTTACGTGTTTTCAAATCAAATCGCATACCAACCAAAGTATTAATCATGGTAAATCCTGTCGCACCGGCTTCTTCAACAGCCTTAGCAACTGTCGTAATATCAGCAACACTTGGTGTTAGTTTGACGTAAACTGGCACATCTGAATTCTCAACACTCGCTTTAACGGCAGCGTAAGCCAACTCAGGCACCTGACCAATCAAAAGACCGTGATTGCCGTGGTCAACATTCGGACATGAGATGTTAAGCTCAATTGCTTTGACGTTTGGAGCTTTTGAAATCTTTTTTGACACATAAGCGTATTCGTCATTTGAGAATCCTGCAACATTAGCAATGATTGGCAATTCTGGGAAATGCTCAGCTAACCAATGAAGTTTTTCTGACAAGACCACGTCGACACCAGGGTTTTGCAAACCAATAGCGTTTAACATGCCTGATGGTGTTTCTGCCACACGAGGTGTCGGATTTCCAAAACGCGCATCCTTAGTCGTTGCCTTAATCATGATTGAGCCAAGTTTATCCAAATCATAGTATTTGGCGTATTCTTGTCCAAAACCAAAGCAACCTGACGCTGGAATAATCGGATTTTTTAAATCAAGTCCTGGAAGTTTGACCGCTAAACGATTTTCTGACATGATTTTGCCTCCTTACAAAATGATTTGACCAGTTTCAAAGACTGGACCATCTTCACACACACGCTTGTTGGCTGCTTCTTTGGCATTTCGCAAATGCACCACGCAAGCGTAGCAAGCACCCATGCCACAAGCCATACGTGATTCCATTGACAAATAAGCATGTGGGTGATTTTCAAATTTCTTGTCCACATATTTCAGCATGCCAGGCGCACCACATGAATAAATGGCATCAAATGACTGTTTTTCAACCAAATCATCGACAACCGTTGACACATAACCCTTAATACCATATGAGCCATCATCTGTTGTCACATAAACCTTACCGTAAGCTGATAATTCCTCTTCTAGAATCACAGCATCTTTAGTCGCAAATCCAAGCACAGAAACGACTTTAATACCTTTAGCAGCAAGTTGCTTAGCTGTTTCAACCAAAGGCGGAACACCAATACCCCCACCAATGAGAAGAGCTGTTTGACCAGCTGAGATGACTGACAAATCAAAGCTATTACCCTGAGGTCCCATGGTATCAACGCGATCACCAGCTTTTAGCTGAGATAAAATAGTCGTCCCGGCACGTTCTACTCGGTAAACAATTGTTGCCACTTTATTGACCTTATCAATCTGACAAATCGAAATCGGACGTCGTAAAAGTTTGCTAGGGTCCGGCACACGCAAGTGCAAAAATTGACCAGGTGCCATGTCCAAGACCATCTCACCAGAAAGCTTCATCTCAAAAATGCGTGGGGCAATCTCACGTTGACTAATAATCAGCAAATCTTCTTTTAACACAGAAGTTTTGTCTTTACAACTTGAATTCATAGTGTTCCTTTCACACAAAAAAACCTCGCCAGAAGGCAAGGTTACAGCAAAATAAGCAGAGCACACCAAAGTACACTCATACCCTTTATCAGAGATAACACTCTTTTTACAGTAACCTTGAAAGTCTCTCTGGACTTAATTAAAGGTTTTCAAATTTTCACTATTATAACGCGTTTTCATTTGCTTGTCAATTATTTTTGTAAGTTTCTGATACTTCTCTTGTCCGCAGATAATTAAATCAAACCATGACAAGAGGAGTTTAAAGTAGCTTAGAAACATGCTAAACACACTATCCTTTGATATCCTTCCTTATGACATGTTATAATATGGTCAACGCTAAAGTTCGAAGATAAACTTAGCACAACGCAAAAAAGACAGTAGCTACAACTACTGTCTTTTTTTGTTTTCAGAGAAAACTCAGGTTAATGGTTGTCGCGTTTGTTTTGAATGTACTGAATCAACCACTCAGCAACTACTTCTGCAGCAACGCCAACTACAAAAGGTATCAAAACAAGTTCGAAGATAACATTCACAACGCTTACCTCCAAACTAAGTTCGTAACTTGGTTAAAGATTGTCGCGACCCTAACATTATACCGAAAATGGTTCTATTTCAAAAAAGAAAATCTGATTTAGTCCCTTAAGTAAGCCAATTTTTTCTTAATTCCAAGCTCGTGAAAAACCTGTCCACTGGACTTATTCGCTTTTCTGTTTTCAGGCTCATGAAAAAACAGTCCACTGGACTGTTTTTTTAATCTAGATATGCTGCATAAGAATAGATTTGTAAATCAGAGTATCCAGTAAATGGGGCGATTTCTGACATCAAGGTTTCAAAGCGACTATCTTTTAGCAAGATATTTTGACCATAAATCAATAGATTAATTGGTTCAGTCGGTTCGCTAATAAAATTACCTTCTTCATCAAAGACTTCTTTCTTGCGGCGACGTAATTCATCTAAAACATTTTCAAGGATAACCAAGCAATCTGAGATATTATCTACTGCACCATAAAAACGATCAAACGCATTGTAGAAGTTAATCTCGCGCTTCAAATCATCTCCAGCATCCAAGACACATACCAAGCCTTTATGGTCGAAAAGGAAGTGACGGAACTGCTTAATAGCCTCATCACGACTGATTACTGAAAAATCAGACTCTTTTGATTCTTGCTCTTCAGATTCTTCGTCAAGAAATACTTCCTCAACCACTTCGTTATCGCTAACTTGTTTTTCATCGCTTGTGGCAACTTCATTAGCTGGTTCTTCCAACTCAACTGTCTCAGGCTCTTCTACCTCGACAAGGTCGTCTTCAACTTCTAGTTCTGCAGTTTCTTCAATTTCTTCATTTTCATCAGAAACTTCCTCAAGCTCAGATTCTTCTATAGCTTCTTGTTCAACATCTTCTTCAAAAGATTGACTAGTTTCTTCTTGAACTTGCTCTTCATTCTCCTCGTCAGAAGTTTCCACCTCTACCTCAACAGCTGGTTCTTCATCAAGTGATTCACTTACTTCTTCTGGGCTTACTTCAGTTTGAGGAGTATCTTCTTCAGCATCAGTAGTTTCAACAGTTTCTGCTTCGTCAGCAACGACAGGTTCAAGGACTTCCTCAGCGTCTTCTTTGTTATCGGCTACTTCGTCATTTCCTTTAACAACTTCTTTTAATTCACCTGGTCCAAGAACTTTTTCGGACTTAGCTGCTTTTTCTTTAGCTAATTCTTTTTCTACTAATTCTGGGATAGACTCAACTTTTTCGTCTTTACTGTCATCATAAACTTCTTCAGATTTTCTTGGCGTCAAGGCATCAATCTTAGCCATTAGCTCTGCTTTTTTGACTTCTCTTTTCTTGTATTCCACAACTTGTAGCGGATCAACCAAAAGAGGGTATTCAGATTCTTCTTTAATTGATAAATTTGTCACACGAAGAGAGGTAAAGACATCAATCAAAACACCAAAAACACGTTGACGATTATCACCCAAAATCGCATGGAAAACAGACTTAGACTCACAAATTTCCAAGACGTTATCAATCCCACGAATCCAAGTACCGACAATATCCAAAGAGTGATTCATCAATCTGAATGACGCTTCATCATACCAGAAAGTTGACTTAATCAACTTTTTTTGCTTAGAAAGCGCATCCACTGCTGCCAAAATTTCACCTAACTCTGATTGCACAATATTTGGCGAAAAAGAAGCCCCCAATAAAGATGGGGTCTTCTCAACCAAAACAATTTCATCTCTGAAAAGTGTTAGGTAATGAATGCTGACAAGTAATTTTTGAATTAATAAACGATGCCCATTTGAATTTGTATCTTTCATCGCTACCACCACACTCACCTTATAACTTATATTACATTTCTATTACAGTACGTTACTACTAATATATCACATAATAGGTAAAAGGACAATGAAAAAAGATAAGAAGCCTGAAAAGAAAAAGAAAAACCGAACAATATATTAATTGACAGGAAAAGATTCTTCCCATACTCTATACCTAATGAGAAGGAAGGTTTTTTAATGGCTTTTACAGTAAAACCAATAAAGCTTAATAAGAGCAAAACAATTCTAAATTGTTAACAACTGAACTATCTAACCCTTTCAAGGAAAAAAGTAACTTACATATGATGGATGATTTTGAAGGCGCAACAATCCTAAATCACGAATAGTTAACCTTTGAAAAATATAACAAAGACCCTTTCCTGAAGTACCAAAAATTCAAAAGGAGGTTTTTTTCTTAGTCTACTTAAAAAGTTTCACATAATCACTTTTTGTTGAAAATAAATTTGTAACAACTACACGTCTTTGATTATCATCAATAAAATATAAAACAATACAACCTCTTTTTAAAGTGATTTCCCTCCTTTTGTTATTGGAATCTATTACCTTTCCAAATTTCTCATCTGCATCAAAACCAGATTCAGGAAACATTTTCAATATAAATATATTATCTCGAATTTCTTTAATTTTTTTCTTTGCAGTAATCGGAGCAGAAAGCTCTTTAGCTATATAGTCATATATTTCATCTAGTTTTGTAATCATATTACTTTGGAAAACAATCTCATAAACCGTATCGTTCATTTAAATCTTCCTCAGTATAATATTTTCCAGTTTTATATTCTGCTATACTTTCATTTACCTCTGTCTGAAATTGTCTAAACAATCTTTCTTTTTCAAGCTCTTCTTCACTCATCAGGTTAATTTCTCCGGTAATAGCCACTTGCTTAACAAATAAATCAAGTGCCTTCGACAAAGTAGTTCCCTGTTTTTTCGAATTAATCTTTGCCCGCTCTAACAATTCCTTATTAGTCAAAAACTTAAAATCTCGATTTCTTTCAATAATAGCAACCATCATTATACCATCTATTTTTTATGGCTCTGTTCTACCATTTTTTCTTATTATACTATAATTATTACTGCTTTTACGCATAAAAAAACGAGGGCTTAAACCCTCGTTTCTAATCATTATTTTTTAACGTCTTGTTTGTAGAATTCTTGCAAAGCTTCTTGCCATGTTGGGATTACAAAGCCTGTAGCTTTTGCTTTTTTAAGACTCATTGTTGAGTTGAATGGGCGTTTTGCTTTTGCTGGGAATTGGCTTGAATCAACTGGTTTAACCACAACATCAGTATCTTTCAAGATTTCAACCGCGAAATCAAACCAAGTTGTATCTTCAGTAGCGTCATTTGACAAGTGATAGTAACCAAATTCTTTTTGGTTTTCTGTCAAATAAGTCATGAATTCAGCCAAAGTACGAGTCCAAGTTGGACGACCGTGTTGGTCATTAACAACAGTCAATGTGTCATGAGTTTTGGCAAGATTTTGCATTGTGAAGACAAAGTTTTTACCGTAGTTACCAAATACCCAAGCAGTACGGATGATGTAGAAGTTTTTAGCGTATTTTTCAACTGCTTCTTCACCCAAAAGTTTTGTACGACCGTATTCAGTTTGAGGATCTGGGGTATCATCAACTTCCCATTCTTGACCAACTGGTTTTTTACCATCAAAAACGTAGTCAGTTGAAATGTAAACAAGAGTTGCACCATATTTTGCTGCAGCTTTAGCTATGATTTCAGTACCTGTCACGTTGATAGCATAATCAAGTTCTTTACCTTCATCTTCAGCCGCATCAACCGCAGTGTATGCCGCACAGTGGTAAACAAGTGTTGGTTTTACTTGTGCAAATACTTCATCAACTTTTTCAGCATTAGTGATGTCCATTTCTGCAACGTCAACCGCTACATACTCCTCACCACGTTCATCCAAAAGATAACGTAATTCTGTTCCTAGTTGCCCATTGGCACCTGTAACTAAAATCATTTTAGTACTCCTCGTTTTTTAATATCTAAAGGCCCATAAACCTTTTAAATCATTCTCTACTATTCTACACTATTTTTTCAGAAAAAGCAGTAATCAGAAGCAAAGATTCAATTAAATTTAGAATTTTTTAATTAAATCAATTTCAAAGCACTTTTTGTTTTTTAAAACATCAGTTTTCTGATATCTTTAAAAATATTTTAAGGTTTTCAGTTGTTTTAAAATTCAGAAAGCGATATAATTTTAGGTAGGAGGTTTTTTTACATGAAATTATTTTCATCAGCTATTTTAGCTAAGTTAATTTTGGATTATCGTAAAGATAATAAAGTTTCTCAGGAAGCTTTAGCTACTGAGAGTGGCATTAATCGTTCTATCTTGAGTAAGATTGAACAAGGTGAACATATCCCTTCAATCACTCAACTTGAAACACTTGCAAACATCATTGGTTTTGATATCACTGATTTATTTACTGTTAAGAAAGAAAAATTACAAAAACTTGACCACTCATACAACATTGCTATTGCTGGTACTGGTTATGTTGGGTTATCAATTGCGACTTTGCTAGCACAACACAATCACGTCACTGCAGTAGACATCATCCCTGAAAAAGTAGAACTCATTAATAATAAAAAATCACCTATTCAAGATGATTATATTGAAAAGTACCTTGCTGAAAAAGAACTTGATTTAGTTGCGACTCTTGATGGTGATGCTGCTTATAAAGATGCTGACTTTGTTATCATAGCTGCTCCTACTAACTACGATAGTGAAAAGAATTACTTCGATACTAGCGCTGTTGAATCAGTTATCGAACAAGTTCTTTCTGTTAATAAAAATACCATTATGGTCATCAAGTCTACAATTCCAGTGGGATTTACTGACTCTGTACGTCAAAAATTCAATACAAAAAATATCATCTTCAGTCCAGAATTTTTACGTGAATCAAAAGCGTTGTATGACAACCTTTATCCAAGTCGTATCATCGTATCAACCGACAAAGAAGACGAAGAACTCACAAAAGCTGCTAAACTTTTTGCCCAACTTCTTCAAGACGGTGCTGAAAAAGATAATATTGATACTCTCTTTATGGGCTTCACCGAAGCTGAGGCTGTTAAACTTTTCGCAAATACTTATCTTGCCCTTCGTGTTTCTTACTTCAACGAACTTGATACATATGCTGAATTAAAAGGACTTGATACACAAGCAATTATTAACGGTGTTGGTCTGGATCCACGTATCGGTACACATTACAATAACCCATCGTTTGGTTATGGTGGTTATTGCTTACCAAAAGATACAAAACAACTTTTGGCTAACTACAACGACGTACCTCAAAATATGATGACAGCTATTGTTGAATCAAACCGTACACGTAAAGATTTCATCGCTGACCAAGTTCTAAAACTTGCTGGCTATTATGCTTACTCAAATAACGATAACTACTCACCTCAACAAGAAAAAGAAACTGTTATTGGTATTTATCGACTAACTATGAAGAGTAACTCTGATAACTTCCGTCAAAGTTCTATCCAAGGTGTTATGAAACGCATCAAAGCTAAAGGTGCTACTGTTATCATCTATGAACCAACTCTAGAAAATGGTACAACCTTCTTTGGCTCAAAAGTCGTTAATAACCTCAAACAATTCAAAAAACTTAGCCAAAGCATTATCGCTAACCGCTATAATGCTGAGTTAGATGATGTCAAAGAAAAAGTCTACACACGAGATATCTTTAGAAGAGATTAATGATTTCTAACTATAACGAAACAACTCCCGAGATTTCTCTGGAGTTGTTTTTATTAACCTCTAAAAATATTTAAAATTTCAAGATTAACTTTATCTTTTAAAATGACTAATTAACTTAGGGTTACAATCACTTAATTATTTCTAACTCTTTTAACTAGAAATTTGTTAAACGCATCTAATGCAATTTTATTTCTCAATACCAATAAGATGACTCCATACACAAATGCTGAACCAACGATTGATGCAGTTAATCTTACAAAGATATTACTAAAAGTCATTGAATTCAAGTTACAAATTAAAGTAATCCCCACACAACCTACAACTATTGATATGATGTTTTTCCATGTTTGTTTATCTTTAAAAACAAATCCTGTAATATCTCTACTAAAATAGAAATTCATTGTCATCATGGTAAATTCTGCTAAAACAGTTGTAAAAGCTGCACCTTTTTCAGCAAATATAGGAATCAAAATAAAGTTTAATCCAATGTTCAATAGAGCGCTTGTACTAGATGAGACTAAAGTTTTCCTTTCTCTCTTAGCAGGCATTAGTGCACATTGATTAAAAATACCACTCATAGCACTACCTAGCATAGCAAAGCATGATATCTGCAGAGCTACTGTTGCTTGAATATATTTTTCTCCTGCAATAATAAGTATAATATCATTGCTTATCATAAAAAGACCTGTAATTCCAGGAAGTATAATAAGCAATATTAAATTTATCAATTTTTTTAAAAGAGAACGGTATTCAACCATTCTATTTTTTCCCATTAACATTGCAAGTCTCGGAATTGTTACAGCAGATACCGCCAACAACATACCGCTCACTATCACATAAATTTTGGTTGCTGTACTATAAATCCCAACAGTGTACTCATCAACTAATAACCCTATCATTGTTACATCAGAAGCTTGATAAACTTTCATGGCAACAGTAGAACCAAAAATAGTTAATATTGGAATTAAGTAGTTTATCCAATTAAAATCGAATACAAATCTAAGATCACAAAATTTTTTAGCATGAAAGAAATTAAGTAAATACGATCCTGTAGATGCAACAACTGAAATGATGATATAGTTAAGATAATCATCACGCTGTTTTACAAAAATAAATAGAAGAACTACTGAAATAATTTTAAAAATAATATTTCTAGCAGTTATATATCCATATTCTTCAAAGATTGTATAAATCCAATCTACTCCTAGAGTAGTAAAAAAGATTTGAACACTAAAAATTAAAATTGCTATACTGTACTTTTGTAAACTTGTACTTAAAGCCAAAACAAAAAATAAGACTACATAGGAAATTATTGTAGAAATAATATTAATTGTAAAAATCCGACTAGCAAACTGACTAAACTCCTCTCGACTATCTCTAAGCTTAGCACCTTCTCTAACCGCATACACACTAATTCCAAGTCCTGCCAATAAGATAAAGTAACTAATAATTGAACTGGCAAAGTTATATTTTCCTACTCCATCAACAGATAATGTTCTTGAAATATAAGGAAAGGTTATAAGAGGGAATATTAGATTTAGGAGGCTTTGCAAACTATTTAAAATAGCATTTAAGCCTAATGATTTATTATTTTTCACTTCACTTAATTATCCCTTTCTTTCATCCTTAAAATTTTATCTAATCAATTATCATAATATTAGTTGATATAAAAAGTATATTCACAACTTAATCAATAAATGCTTTAATAATACTATCGACATTTTCTTCGGTCAATGGTATTGTACAAAATTGTTCATAAACATCACCTTTTTTATGGCTAGTTTTTTCAAAATCAATTTTGTTTAATTTCTCAATAATTGTTGAACTAAATCTTTTCTTAATAACTTTATTACCAACATAAACAGAAAATGGAGGAATATCTTTTGCAACAACTGATTTAGCACCAATAATACTCCCTTTTCCAATTCTAACACCAGTTAAAATTGTACTTCCATATCCAATCCAAACATCATCTTCCACAACCGTTGCATAACTAGTCCAATCACTTTTTTGTCTATAAACTAGTGACTGATATGGCCAAGTTGAAAGACGTCTATAATCATGTTCCCCCCCTAAAAGGAAATGAACATCTGAAGCAATACTAACATTTGAACCTATTTTTAACGTTGCAGTTTTATCATATTGAAGAATATTCAAATCACCATAACTTCTACTACCTACCTGAACAGAATTTACATTGAAGTTCGTCAAGGCATAAGTTGAATTATGCTTATTTTTCCTCCGCCAGTTTACTTTTACTAACTGTTTTTCCAAAATATTTCTTAATTTTTTTAACATATCATAGATTCCAAAATATTATTCTATTTATAAACCTAAGCAATAAAATACAATTTCCACTACGATTATCTATTCGTTATACTCATAAGCTTTTTTAAAGCATAAAACATCCTATACTTTATCAACAAAAATTTAACTTTTTGTTTTAAAGTATTAAAGTCCGACAACTTCAAATTTGATAAATCATCATCCAATTTATAAAGAGAATATAGCTTATTGAAGCCTCTCTTCTTCTCTCTAGTCGTTAATGTACATTCTGAGTGAAAATAAGTTAGAGGAAGAGTCTCAATAAATACTGAGTAAGCAAAATATTTTCCTCTATCTGCTTCAATATTGTTTTCCTGCATTACTTTTTGAAAGACACCCATCAGTGTCACATAGTAATCTATAATTTTAAAATTTATCTTATGAGTAATGGAATTTGCATTTTGATAATAATTGTACATTGATACATTGGAGTAAAATACTTTACTTGCAGCATTCATAGCTTCCAACATAAATATTCTATCTTGAGTTTTTCTCAATTCGCTATGAAATCTTATCTTATTTTCGTCCAAAAATTTCTTAGAAAAACGCTTTGCCCAGATAGTACCAAAATCATACGGACGTAAAACATTGGGATCGTATAAAATATTACTAATCACATCTCCCTTTATTTTAGTAATATCCACTTCTTTATCTTTTGCACTTACACTTTTTTCTTTTTTTTCTGACACCCAATTATAGCCATAACAAACAATATCATAATCCACAGGATAGTCTTTAAAACTAAAATTATCAACTATATTGTCATCGGCATCAACAAAAACAATATAGTCACCTGTTGCAACCTCTAATCCCTTATTCCTTGCAACGGCTGACCCTTGATTATGTTGTTTTATATAAAGTACATGATTGTCATGAGCTAATACATCTTCACAATAGATATTTATCGCCGTTTCTGTACTTCCATCATTCACTAAAATAATCTCATAATTACTTAATTGCAATTTTTTTATTGATAAAATAGACTGTTTTACCAATTTTACATCAGTATTATATATTGGAGTTATAAAAGAATACTTCATATATAATTTTCTCCTTATTAATATTATTACTTGAATTTAAAAATAATTTTACTTTTAATGCTCATACATACCATTAAAATCGGTAAAAGTGATATAGCAGCTGTATTGAAAGTATCATAAAAGAATAGAAAAACTATCATCATAGAAAAAATAGCATTCACTACTGTTGAATTTTTTCTTGTTTGATAACAATATATACTTGTCACAAAAGTAACTACCATACTCAATAAATAAAAAATCAGCATTCCTAATATTCCACCAACACTTGCCGAATTCGCAAAACCACTCGAAGCATTCATATACTCAACTTCCAGCCAATCTACAAAATTAATTGTCGAAACTGTACTTGGAAAAAACTGTTTTGCTATAGTAATAGGAATGATAGTACCCAAAATTTGACTCAAATTAATATTATTAAAATCTAATCCATATAGTTTGCTATATGTTTCTACAATACGATTTAAATTTCCTAACGGTGTAGTAATATATGCATATCCCCATTTAAACTGACCTGGTATAAAACTTGGCCAATTAACAATTCTAGCCACTCTTGTGATGTAAGAACTATCATTCCATGAGTAGCCACTCCTAATATTTGAAACTCCACCATTTAAATATATTAAAACTAAAACAATCGTTAAAAGCGGAATAATATATCTTTTTATTTTATCAGTAGAAAGTGTTAACCGTTTTTTAGCAACGAATAAATTTAATATAGTAAATAATATAACTACTATTATTCCCTTTTGAAACATCAAAATAGGGAAAAGTAATGCTATCAAGATTTTTACTCTAATTGACTTGTCCCCAGTCTCTAAAAACATATAGAATAAATAAGTAACATATAAAATAATAATGTTGGTATTTAGCCCATGGATGAAAGGCATGCCTAACATATCATCGTCACCATACGCAATTTTTCCACTAATAATCGATACAAGAGGAATTTGCTTCATATACATTAAATCCATAAGTCCAAATAATAATACAAGATATAGTATTTTACTATTATATTTTACATTTTTTTCTTTTAACTCATGATATTGAAAAATATTTCTACTAAAAAAACCTACAATACCAGACAAAAAAAACGTAAAAACCAAAAAAATATTGATACTTCCCAATAGCTCTTCATTTATTGATGAGTAGCCAAATATATATAAAAAATACACCACTCCCCAAATAATTGAATACCAATAAAAAGGATTTAACATCTATTCCTCCTACTCAATAGTTTTTTATATTCATTCATAATAGCTTAAAATTATAAATTCTTTATAAAAAGAATAAAAAACTTAAAAGAATGATAATTGATTGTCTGTTTAATCATAAATTTAATAGCATGAACATAAAAAAACCACTTCTCTCCTGTTTCCTCGCACAAAATCCTATAATCATGCATATCTATCTCGAATCTTTTAAGAGCTCCTTGAATTTTACTATTATCATATTCAAAATATTGAAACTCCTGATTTATTCTACTTTTCATAATAGCAATTTCACCAGCTATACTATGAATGCGCCTCATAAAATCATAGTCTACATAATCAAGAAATAATTCTTCATTATATCTAACTTTTTTAAAAACATTCGTTTTAATTATCATCCCACTGTTAATTCCTGAAACTTTTGACATAATTAATTCATCAGGAGCTTTTACCATTTTAGAACGGCAATTCATATGATAGTTATACGGTGAAATTATCTTATCTTTAGCATATACAATTGGCAATATTACATCATAACAATTTTCTTTAACTTTAGCTTTCAATTCTCTAATGTATTCTAAAGTTAGATGGGTATCATCATCAAGCATAATTAAATAATCACCATCATCAAAATTAGTATTTTTAATGACATAATTATATGCTTTCGATATGCCAATATTCTTTTTTTTCGAATAATAAATATACCCATTATTCCTACAAAATGATTCATTTTCAAAATCAGTTTCGCTATTATCAAAAACAATCAAAGGTATATCAGGTGAAAATTTTCTTATATCTTTTATGCTGTTTGAATCCTCACAAGATTTATTATATATAACGATTAATGCGTAAATCATTTGGTATCCAATCTAATATTTTTTTCATTCACCAATAGCAAGTATGTTAACTAAAAAATAATGTTTTCCTTTTATTTCAAACTACTTGAACGACTGTTTAATAGCTAATAACATACAATAAGCATAGTTGCTTATTGCTTATCCATAATCCTAGCCATCTAATTAACACAACCTTTCATTAAACTAATAGTAAAAAATAAAGACACATTCTAAAAAACTTAATTCTTAAAAAGCAATTCTATTCAATTCGACCGTCATTAAACTCTTTACCAACAACTTCTAATGCAGCCGCAATTACTTGGTCCATATTATAATACTTATATTGCCCCAATCGTCCCCCAAAAATAACATTATCTGCATTTGTTCGAGCAATTTTTTTGTAAGCTTGATACAACAGATTATTACGCTTGTTATTCACTGGATAATAAGGTTCATCGCCACGCTTCCAGTCAGCTGGATATTCACGAGTAATGACTGTTTTATTTTTATCACCCTTGCCATACTCAAAATGTTTATGTTCGATGATACGAGTATAAGGAGTTGTTGAGTCAGTATAATTAACTACAGCATTTCCTTGATAATTTTCCTCATCTAAAACTTCTGTTTCAAAGTGTAATGATCGATATTCTAACTCACCTAATTCATAATTAAAAAATTGGTCAATCATTCCAGTAAAGACTACTTTATCAAATTCAGACAGATATCTCTCTTTTTGTTCAAAAAAATCTGTATTTAATTGTACTGTGATATTTTTATGCTCCAACATTTTTTCAACTATCTGAGTGTATCCCCCTACTGGAATTCCCTGATATAAATCATTAAAATAATTATTATCATAAATTAGGCGAACTGGTAAACGTTTGATGATAAATGATGGAAGTTCTGTTGCTTTACGACCCCACTGCTTTTCAGTATAACCTTTAATAAGTTTTTCGTAAATATCTGTTCCAACTAAAGAAATAGCTTGTTCCTCTAAATTTTGAGGTTCCTTTCCATTTAAAATAGCCTTCTGTTCTTCAATCTTCGCCATAGCTTCTTCTGGAGTAACCACTCCCCAAAGTTTATTAAAAGTATTCATATTGAAAGGCAAATTATAAATCTCACCATTATAATTTGCTACTGGGGCATTGGTATAACGATTAAATTCAGCAAACTTTTGGACATAATCCCATACCTCTTTATTAGAAGTATGAAAAATATGAGCACCATACTGATGAACCTGAATTCCATGGACTTCCTTAGTATAAATGTTACCAGCTAAATGATCACGTTTTTCGATTACTTTCACTTTATGTCCCTTTAATGCTGCCTCATGAGCAAAAACAGCACCAAAAAGTCCTGAACCCACTACTAAATATTTTGTCATTCTAAACCTCATTTAAAATTCATAAATAAATTATTATGATACTACCCAATGTATTTATCTTTTAGCTTACCAATTTTAGTAACTATTTTGTTTCCTAAAGACTGCTTATTCCCTGTAAAAAGAACAGGATATGATACAGTAGAACAATTATTATGTATTATCCACACATTTAGAAGGCGTTCCGCAATAAAGCCATACACACGTTTGTAATATCCTCTTCTATCTTCTGCACCTTTGTGTTGACTATCTAAATTTTCCTCAACAATTTTTAAAATTCCAAAAAGCCACTCACAGTAGGAATCATACAACTCCTTATTCATGATAATCATATTATAGCAATGCATTTTATTTTGATGCATGAAATTATCATAGTCCTCTATATATTCTGGACTATATATATTGATGGCATCACGAATAACTAATAAATCTGTCTTATATCCACTCGTCATCCAATATTTTGTTTCAATTTTATTGTTAAAACTCTCTTTTTCAGGAATAATAATCTTACCACTTTCAACAATATTCTTAGCTTTCTCCATACTAAGAAGTTTTGTTCCATCTAAAAAAAATCTTCTGTAATGACTAATTCCAACAAAATCATCTAGTCTATTTTTCCAAATCCAATACATAGCTGTTAATTCGCAATAAGACCCGTTTTTTTCAGTAATATTATCGCCTGTATTATCATAAAAATCACCACAGACCTTATTAACACTTGCATTAACAATTATAGTTTTATAATCTTTAGGAAATTCTTTCTTAATTTTTTTGTGAGATACAACATACATTCCCATTTAATACAAAATTCCTTCCTCTTCAAGCATAACCAATTAAAGTGACTAATAGTATCATCTATGTTTAATTAAAAATTAGTCAACAATGTTTAAACTAATAAATACAATATATTAATATATATTGTATTTTCCAAAAATATACATAATTTTAAAAAATATGGTCTCGAAACTTTTTTGTCTATATAATTTACTTTTTAAAATATAACGTACTCTCGATCCAAACCATCTCTGTGAGTCAACGAAAGAAAATATTTCATTCTTATAATCCAAATCTAAATATTTATCATAACACTCATTAAAATATACAAGCTGCTCTGCCATTTTTTTAGCTTCATTATTTCGCATTCTCTTAATATGTTGCACTACCCAATCAAGTCTACTCTTTCCAAATCCAAGTTCATTTTTTTGATGCATAACATATAAAGTGTGCGGAGTATCGTCAAATATTACATTTCCAAATAGAGCTGCAACATTGATAATCCATAAATCTTGAGAATACAATTTTTCATCAATCTTTGTCTCTTTTAAAACAGATTCTGCAAGATGCCTATTAATTACTTGACCATGACCAGGACAGATATTTTGTATCGCAGTATTATATAAACTTAACTCTCTCTTCTTCTCTTGCGTCATATATCCCAAATCATTAAGTTCTTCATCAACAATTTTAGAGCGATTACCATAAAACAAAGGTAAATTATTATCAAAACTCTCTAATGCAAGAATAGCGCTTGAAATTTTATCTGGCATCCAAAAATCATCTTGGTCACTAAAACAATAGTAATCATATTCCATCTCAAAAGCTTTCTCTAACAAATCTAAAAAGCTCCCGACAACCCCTCGATTATTTCCTTTAATGAGTAATACATTACTGTTTTTCCGAGCCACTTCCTCTAAGATAGACACGGTATTATCTTTAGACCCATCATCTCGTATAATGAGATCAAAACCTTCTTGAATATCTTGTTTAAAAATACTTTGAAGTTGCCTTTCGATAAATTCTTCGCCATTATATGTTGATAATAAAACAACAATATTAGATTTTTTCTTCATTGAGTTCCCCTATCCTAGTTAATAAGCTCCATCTTTTTTTATAATTCCAATAAGATTTTTTAAAAAAATTTTCAAATCAAATAATAATGAAGCATGTTCGACATAATATAATTCAATGTCACAACGTTCAGGATAGCCAACTGCACTACGACCAGAAGCCTGCCAATAGCCCATTGCTCCTGGAGTAACAGATAAGAATTTATCAAGTCTATCACCATACTCTTGTAATTCTTCCTCTACAACTGGTCTCGGTCCAATGAGGGACATATCCCCCTTTAATATGTTAAAAAATTGAGGAAGTTCGTCAATTGAAGTAGTTCTTAAAAAACTTCCAAATTTTGTTATTCGTGGATCCAACTCTGGTGGTAATTTATAATTATTTTGCACATATAAATTATATAATTCTTTATCTGTCTTCAATTTTTTTTCAGCATCAACAACCATTGATCGAAACTTATAAATATAGAATATTTTATGATTTTTTCCTACTCTCTGCTGTCTAAAAAATACTGGTCCTTTATTTTCACCAAATAAATTGACAACCCACACAATTATTATAACAGGTATAACCACAATCATAGCACATAACGAAATGATTATATCAATTATTCTCTTAAAAAATGTATACAATATGTCCCCCCAAAAAAACACTATGTATAATGTATAATAAATAATATAGCAAATAAAAGCTAACCTACTTATAAAATCATCAATACTTAATTCTTATTCTTTCATTACCTTAGATTTCAACTTTTTACCAGTATTTTTTCCATACGAACCATAACTTCCATAACCGCCATAGCTACTATATGAACCGTATTTATCCAAATGGATGTCGTATTTATTTAAAATAACCCCAAGAAAGATTGAGCCACTTTGATCCAATTGTTCTTTCAATTTTGTAATTGTACGACGTTTATCAGCTCCTGCTTTTGTGACGAGTAAACTTGCATCTGAATGGTGAGCAAGAATAGCCGCATCAACCACTAAACCGAGTGGTGGCGTATCAATAACAACATAATCATAAAGTCCACGAACAGTTTCAATCATTGCTTTAAAGTTATCATTTTGAATCAGCGTTGTTGGATTTGGTGGAACTTGTCCAGCAGGAATAATCATTAAATTGTCAATGCTTGTATCACAGATAACATCTGATAACTCTGCATTACCTGATAAAAAGCTTGTCAAACCTTGGTAACGTTCATTTGATTTAAAAGTTCCTGACATCACTGAGTTACGTGTATCAGCATCAATCAAAAGGGTGCGGAAACCTGCACGAGCAAAAGAAATAGCAAGGTTCACAGACGTTGTTGATTTTCCTTCACCTGGTTGTGCTGACGTTAATGTGATGACTTTTAAATCACGTCCACTGAACTGGATATTGGTACGGATAGAATTGTAATATTCCTCCATAGATTTAACCATTTGAGCTTTAGCTCTCACTAATTCTAATTGTGGCATTACAATTTTCTCCTTATAATTTATCAATATCTGGCACAACACCTAAAAGAGTCATACCAAGCACTTCTTCGACATCCTCTGGACGGCGAACACGATCATCAAGTATTTCTAGTACTAAAATACTAACTACTGCTAAGAAACCACCGACAAGTGCACCTAAAAGCGCATTACGTTTAACATTTGGTGATGATGGTTTACTTGCCACTTCGGCAGCTTCCAACGTTGTCACATCATCAACTTTGGTGACTGATTTAATCTTTTCGGCAGCTACTTCACGAATCGTATTAGCGATATCAGCAGCTTCTTGAGCATCTGTATCTTCAACAGAGATAGAAATCACGCGTGTGTCTGTTGGGATACTCACAGAAATCATACCTGATAACTCACTTGTTGATAATGATAGATTTTCTTGACTAATAACCGATGATAATACTTCGTTAGAGGTGATAACTTCTTTATAGTCATTAACAAGATAAGAACCAGCCTGTAAATCTTGATTGGTAAGACTACTATCGCTACTTCGACTAACAACATAAATACGTGTGGTTGAGGTATATTTAGGTTTAACCAAAAAAACACTACCAAGTAAAGCAATTGTCCCTACAATAAGAGCTATAAAGATGATAAAAAATTTCTTGCTCCAAAGTTTTCTTAGCAAGTAGAACACGTTAATTTCAATACTTGCATTGTCATTTGAATTCATATTTACTCCTATAAATCTTTATTTTCTAATAAGGTTTGAGGGGTGCCCTCAAAAAGTGCATAAGCACGATTGGCTCCAAAATCTCGTGCAATGATTTCTCTAGCTTCATCCATAAATGGTGGTCTTGGACCAAGGTTATGCATATCACTTGCCACACAATGGACAAGATTTTTTTCTAAGAAATAGCGGGCGCGTTTTTTGAAATTGCGATATTTATCCCCAAATAATTTTGCTTTGAGAACATGTGAGCTATTGATTTGCGTATAACATCCCATGTTAATCAATTCTTTAACACGTTCTTCATTAAACTCAAGCGCATTATAACGTTCGATATGAGCAACAACTGGTGTAATTCCAAGCATAAGTACATTGCTAAGTGCTGTATGGATGTCTTTCCATGGTGTGGTCATACTAAATTCAATCAATGCAAAACGTGTGTCGTTCATTCTTGGAACTTGGCGTTGTTCCAGTCTTTCTAAAATATCACTACTATAATAGAGTTCGCCACCGTATAAGATTTCTAATCCTTCATATTTAGCTTCGGCAGCTTCTTTAACTTGGCTGAAATTAGCAAAAATCTTATCTTCTGGTGTTTCAAACATTCCTTTACGACGATGTGACGTTGAGACAATCGTACGCACGCCCTGACGATAACTTTCACCAATCAAAGCTAAACTTTCTTCAATAGTAGATGGTCCGTCATCTACATCAAAAACAATATGAGAATGAATATCAATCATCTACTTACCTTCCATAACATCTTTAATGGCTTGTGATGCACTTGCTACACTAGAATCATCCAACTGAATCATATAAAGACTTGCAGTTGGCATGGCATAAGAAGTTAATTCTCCTGTTGAACCTGTACCAGTTACTTCTTGTGATGTAATTGTAAATTTCTTACCTGAATCAAGCTGAACATTAGCAAGGCTCATCATTGTATCTAATGACATATCGGTTTGAATAGAATCCTGCAAGGTAGAAATAATTGTTGAGTAATTTGAAATTGAACTTAACGATGTTAATTTATTAACAATAGCTTGAATAACTTTGATTTGATTATTACCACGATCGTAGTCGCCATTATCAAGACTATAGCGTTCACGAACAAAAGCAAGCGCTTCTTCGCCTGAGCTTAAGTTAACATTTCCAACCTCAAATGAATAGTTACTATTAGTATATGCTGTAAAGGCTTGATCATTATAAACTGTTACGCCACCAATGGCATCAATCAAATTCATAAATGATGTAAAATTGATACGAGCATAGTAATCAATATCAATACCGTAAAGATTTTCTAGTGTCTTTTCAGATGTTTCAACACCATAGATACCAGCGTGTGTCAGTTTGTCGTATTGATCTGCCCCACCGTCTGGGATTTGAACATATGAGTCACGTGGTGTTGTTGTCATCAAAATCTTATGTGTATTCATATTAACTGTCAAGATGATATTAACGTCTGAACGTGAAACGGTTGAAATAGATCCGTAGGTATCAATACCACTAATATAAATGTTAAAGACATTAGCATCAGATGATTTTGCTTCGCTTGAAACACTCTTCTTAATTTTATAGGTATAAATTGTTTTCAAGTTTGATTCGTAATCATTATATGATAACTCAAGCAAGCTTGAATAAGCACTGTTCAAAACCATTGCTTGACTTGAACCATTAATCAAATTTTCATAAGCGGCTTGATAAGAATCTACTGTTTCTGTCGCTAAATCAATACCTTTATCAGACTTGATTTGTGAGATTAAGGCATCAATGTTGCTGCCGTCAGCATTAGTTGGTGCTTGGACACTTGATAATTCTGTCACATCTGAAATCGAGCTATCCGCTGGCACTACAATGCTCATCTCAATTTCTGAATATGAGGCTGATTTATTCATATCATTAGCCACATCAACCAATGATTTAAAAGCAAAGAGTGAAATAGCTGCGACAATTGAAAAAATAACCAAGAGAGCCGTCACAACGATTTTCCCTTTTTTCCGAATTATCAAAACCAAAGATATAAGGAATACAGCAACTAGTAAAACAGTGTAGATAATATTCAGATGACGAAAAGCTAGAATATTATTGGCATACATGAGATAAGTTGCGATTCCCGCTAACAAAGCAAACAACACTAATAAAACACTATTTACTATAGTCTTCGTATCAAAACGAGAATATGAACGTGAACTCTTATGATGTCTTCTATGACGTGAATGTGTCGGCATTTTAAATCTCCAATTCCTATAAGGATATTAACGTTCTTATTTTAGCACTTTTGTAATTTTTTTGCAATTTTGTAATTTTCTAAATCTTTACGTTTGTAAGCACTTCCTAAAGCATTGTTTAAGAAATATAAGCGTTTTATTTTAAGAAAAGTGAATAAATCACTAAAGTGTTACGTTTTAGTTATCTTTTTGTAATTTTGTTACTAAATTGTAAACATTCGTTTTTAAAGCACTTCCATCTTAAGAAAACGTTGTCGACTTGCAGGAATTTCATTTTTAGGCTAAACTAAGGCTATGAGAATACAACAATTACACTACATCGTTAAAATCGTGGAAACGGGCAGTATGAACGAGGCTGCAAAACAACTCTTCATCACTCAGCCAAGTTTGTCAAATGCCGTTCGTGACTTGGAACGCGAGATGGGGATTGAGATTTTTATTCGTAATCCTAAGGGAATCACTCTGACAAAAGACGGGGTTGAGTTTCTTTCTTATGCGCGCCAAATACTTGAACAAACAGCGCTTTTAGAGGAACGTTACAAGAGCAAAAACACCAATCGTGAGCTCTTTAGCGTCTCTGCGCAGCACTATGCTTTTGTGGTGAATGCTTTTGTTTCACTTCTGAAAAAGACAGACATGACACGCTATGAGCTTTTCCTTCGTGAAACCCGAACATACGAAATCATTGATGACGTCAAAAATTTTCGTTCTGAAATCGGGGTGCTTTTTCTAAACAGCTACAACCGTGATGTCTTGACAAAGATGTTCGATGATAATCATCTGACCTATACGAGTCTTTTCAAAACTCGTCCGCACATTTTTGTCAGCAAAAATAATCCGCTAGCTGAAAAGACACTGGTAACTATGGAAGATTTAGAAGAGTTTCCTTATCTTAGCTACGATCAAGGAATTCACAACTCTTTTTACTTCTCTGAAGAAATCTTGTCACAAATCCCACACAAAAAATCAATCGTTGTCAGTGACCGTGCGACGCTTTTCAATCTCTTGATTGGTCTTGACGGCTACACTATTGCAACAGGTATCTTAAATAGCAACCTTAATGGTGATGACATCGTATCAATTCCGCTTGACGTTGAAGATATGATTGATATTGTCTACATTCGCCACGAAAAGGCTAATCTTTCAAAAATGGGTGAACGTTTTATCGATTATCTACTTGAAGAAGTACAATTTGATAACTAAAAAGTTCTTGGACAGAGTCCAAGAGTTTTTTATGTTCTATCCATTTCTCTTCAACTCACTTTTGATAATGTCATTAACTTGGTCTAAATAGAATTTTTCTTTGTTATATTTGACGCCTGCATAGGTAGCAAGGGCAATGATTTTATCTAGAAAGGCTTGCGATGAGAAATTCGTTGTGCGATGAAGTTCTTCTTCATCAAATGGTTTAATCAGATGAGCAAGAGGGTTCCGAACGGATTTTTCAAAATTACGAAGTTCGCTGATTAACTGTTTAATTTCCTGAGGAAGTTGTCCGTATTGTAAGAGTTCTGCCAAAGCTTTTGAAGTCACTTTGCCATCACGACGAATCTCAAGGTATCTATGAAAAATAGCATAGTCGCTCTGCTTCATTTTTGTAAACAGCCAAGTATCATACTGGTCGTTTTTAGCATCGTGGATATAGTTTTCCAAATTTGGAATTTCGCGTTTGGCAAGACGTTGAAAGAGCCGATATAGAATTGGACTAACAGAGCGGACAAAATCAATGATATTGCCATTTTTCACCTTAGCTTCCAAATCCATAATATAATTTGCTAATTGTTCTTCTTCATACGCATTGCTAATGATTGAAACGCCATAATTGGCTAAAATTGCTTGATTTTCTGCTGCATGTGAAAAAGCAAAGTCAACGTTAAGTTCCCTACGCTCTTTTAACATTTCTAAAAGATAACGGCTTTGTGCTGGAAAATCACTGTGCTGCTCTGCTATTTTCCAAGCGTGATTATAAGCATAGACATCCAAAAGGATGTCTATCGTCTCGTATATTTCTTGCATTAATCTGCAATAAGAGTCTCAAGACCGACTTTCATCATGTCTGTGAAAGTTGTTTGGCGTTCTTGAGCGGTTGTGTCTTCGTCAGCAACAAGGCTATCAGAAATCGTCATGATACCGAGTGCTTGAACGCCGTGTTTTGCTGCGAGATAGTAAAGTGCAGCGGCTTCCATCTCAACAGCTTTCACACCAAGTTGCCCGAGTTTGACATTGTTTTCAGCAAAATCTGAATAAAAAGCGTCAACAGACAACACGCTACCAACGTGTGTTGTCATTCCAAGGTCTTGCGCAATATGGTAGGCTTTGTCAAGCAAGGTAAAATCAGCAATTTGTGGAAAATCATATTGTGGCCATTCATTTTTAATCATGCTTGATGTTGTTGCTGCTGCTTGTGCAAGGACGAGTTCACGCACGTGAACATCTTTATTAAGTGAGCCAGCTGTTCCGACACGGATTAATTTTTTAACGCCGTAAGATTGGATTAATTCAGTCGCGTAGATAGAAATTGATGGCATACCCATACCTGTTCCCATAACACTGACACGTTCACCTTTGTAAGTACCTGTGAAACCAAGCATGCCACGAATATTGTTAAAGCAAACAGCATCTTCTAGGAAGTTTTCAGCGATGAATTTTGCACGGAGTGGGTCTCCCGGAAGTAAGATTTTATCTGCGATTTCGCCTTGTTTGGCTTCGATATGGATTGACATAAATTTTCCTTTCAATATATTCAATAAGTTTTTTGATGACAATAGCTAGCGCTACTGCGATTAATAAGACTGGCAGGGCTTGAAGCTTTTGTCCTGTAAATGAGACAACTAAGCCTACCGCTGTCAGAGGTGCATTCATTGTGATTGCTAAGAATACACTTGAGCCGATGAGCATAGCTGAGGCTAGTGAAATAGTTGGAAAGATTTGGCTACAAAGCACAGCACCAAGAAATCCCAGAACTGCTCCCATTGAAAATGAGGGAGTCAAGGTTCCACCGTATGCGCCATTTTTTAGCGTCAGCAAGACCACAAACGCCTTAACGACAACAATCACAGCAGCATACTGAACAGTCATACCATCAAAGACAGCTTGTGCCAAAGCTGCGCCATTTCCCAAAATCTCAGGAAAAATAAGCGATAAACTAGCTAATAGTAGAAAAGTCAGTGGTAAGCGCCATAAAACGTTGTGGTCAGTCGTTTTTTGGGCTTGTGCTTTTTGGGTAAGTCTGCGAAATAGCTGCGCTATTGGCGAGATGAGAACCACAAGAAACATTGCCAAAATAGCAGTCTTTACATCCAGCGTTACTTGAGCAGTCTCATAAAGTGGCGCATCTGAGATGACCACTCCTGCTACGATGCTTGCTAAAATCGTCGTTACTGAGACGGAAATCAGATTAAGAACTGAAATTCCCAACCCAAGCGTTTCAAAGGCGAAAAAGATACTGGCAACTGGTACTTGATAAACTGCCGCTAGACCAGCCGAAGCCCCACAAGCAATTGCGAGCTTTCTATCTTGTAAGGTTAGTTTCAAGTAGTCGGATACACGTCCAGCTCCCAAGGCACCAAGTTCGCGAGGCGCTCCTTCTTTTCCGATTGGTGAGCCTGCACCAACAGAGGCCACTTGCAAGAAAATATTGGTCAAATGAATCCAAAGTTTTGGCATTTTCGATGCTGAATTTTCAGCTTTCATCTGAGATTTGACAGAAATAATCTGACGATTTTTTCGTTGTAAAAAACACCAGAGAATCGCTGAGATAATCCCTGCAAGGACAATCAAAATGAACTGCTTGGACGAAACTGCTTGAGTGGTCGATGTCTCGCCATGACCAAAAACCAGGTACTCAATTAAGTCTAAAAATTCATGAAGTAAGATGCCACCTAAACCAGCTATCAAAGCTGTTAAAATCAGCACTCCTCCAAAACGTAAACAGTAGCTAAAATGTTTAAATCGATTATTTTGTAAATGCATCTAAAAAATACTTTTTAAATACGTTTTAAGGTAAATTTCCTAAATTATAGTTCTGCCAAAACTGATTTGACAAGTGTTTTGAAGTCTTCTTTAATTTGTTGTGTAACAGCAACAACTTCTTCGTGGTTAAGTGAACTTTGGAAACCTGCAGCGTGGTTTGTAATAGCTGAGATTCCAAGAACTTTCAAGCCTGAGTGCGCGGCAACGATAACTTCTGGAACAGTTGACATACCTACAGCATCCGCACCAAGAGTTTGGAAGGCACGAATTTCAGCAGGTGTTTCGTAACATGGACCTGACACACCAAGGTAAACACCTTCGTCAAGTTTAATACCGATTTTTTCAGCAACTTTGTGAGCGATTGCTCGGTATTCAGCAGTGTAAGCATCTGACATATCTGGGAAACGAGGTCCGAAGTCATCAATGTTAGCACCAATCAATGGATTTTGACCAGTCATGTTGATGTGGTCAGAAATTGCCATCAATGTACCAGGACCAAAGCCGATACCACCAGCAGCATTTGTTACGATAAGACCTTTACAACCAAGAGCTTTCATCACGCGCACTGGGAAAGTCACCAATTCCATTGGATTTCCTTCGTAAAAATGGAAACGTCCTTGAAGAGCAAGAACTTTGTGACCACCAAGGTCACCATAAACCAATTGACCTGCATGACCTGCTACTGTTGATTTACCCCAGTTTGGGATTTTTTCGTATGGAATAACAACAGCATTTTCGATTTCTTCGGCAAGTTCACCAAGACCTGAACCAAGAATAAGTCCAAATTCTGGGGTGTCACACGCTTGTGACACTAAAAACTGACGTGCTTCTTCAATTTTTTCAATAATTGTAGACATAATTACCTCTTATACTAATTTATCTAAGAATGATTCACCAATCATGGCTTTTTCAACACCAAAGTTTTCAGCAATTGTTGCTGAGATATCTGCAAAATGACCAACTGGCAATACACCGTTTCCTTTAAATGCTGGGCTGTATGCCAACAATGGAATGTATTCACGAGTGTGGTCTGTACCAGTGTAAGTTGGGTCATTACCGTGGTCAGCAGTGATTAGAAGAAGGTCATCTTCTTTCATGCTTTCCAAGAGTTCAGGCACACGTTTGTCGAAATCTTCAAGGCAATCACGGTAACCTTGAGCGTTACGACGGTGACCGTACATGGCATCAAAGTCAACTAAGTTTGTAAATGACAAGCCTTTTGTGAATTCAGGCAATTGCATTGTTTTAAGAAGGGTATCAACACCGTGCATGTTTGATTTGTTGTGTCCCATGTCGTTTGTGATACCTGAACCGTTGAAGATATCATTGATTTTACCAACACCGTAAGTCGGCACACCAGCGTTAGCTAATTTATTAAGAACAGTTGGTCCAAATGGTGACAAGGCATAGTCACGACGGTTTGCTGTACGTGTGAAGTTACCAGGTTCACCAACGTATGGACGTGCAATGATACGACCAAGAAGAGCTGGACGTTCTAGTGTGATTGAACGAGCGTATTCACAGATTTTGTAAAGCTCTTCTACTGGGATGACATCTTCGTGAGCAGCGATTTGAAGTACTGGGTCAGCTGATGTGTAGATGATTAACTCGCCAGTTTCCATTTGACGTGGACCAAAGTCATCGATAACTGCTGTACCTGAGTAAGGTTTGTTAGCTTCACGAATGACTTTACGTCCTGAAAATTCTTCGATTTTAGTTAAAATTTCTTCTGGAAATCCACCAAGGAATGTATCAAATGGTTCTGTAATGTTAAGACCCATGATTTCCCAGTGACCAGTCATTGTGTCTTTACCAAGAGAAACTTCTTCAAGTTTAGTTGCATAACCTGTTGGTTGAGCTTCAGCTGGAACTGTTTTTAGAGGAGTTTCACGAGGAATATTTCCAAGACCAACTTTAGCCATGTTTGGAACATTAAGTCCTACAGTTTTTGAAATGTGACCAAGTGTATCTGATGCACCGTCTGGCACACCAGCATTGACAAAGTTATTGGCATCTGGTGCTGCACCAATTCCGACTGAATCAAGTACGACAAGATGAATACGATTAAATGTTGACATAGTTTTCCTACTCTAGGGTGGTTACGGTTGGCACCCAAAACCTCCTAATCAACTGCAAGGTATGCAGGATTAGAAATAATCATTTAATTTTTTTGCGATAACATAGCAAACAGGAGACTATCGGCTGAACCAGTCAAACCATCTCCTGTAAACTTTCTTTATTTAGCTTCTAAAATTTTAACGCCGTCTTTGCCAGCAACGATAACTTTGTTAACCATACCGTTGAAAAGACCGTGCTCAACGACACCAACCATAGCTTTCAATTCTTTACCAAATTCAACTGGATTTTCAATCACGCCAAGGTCAAGGTCAATGATGTAGTTTTTCATATCAGTCACAAAGCGTTCGCCATCCGCCATACGGTATGATGGTTTGTAACCTTTTTTCTCAAATTCACGGAAAATGCGGTCAGCACCATATTGTACGACTTCTACAGGCAATTTGAAAGCACCGAGTGTGTCGACCATTTTAGATTCGTCAACAACCCAGATGTATTCTTTACTTGGTGTAGCAACGATTTTTTCCATAAGAAGAGCACCGCCGCCACCTTTGATGCCGTTGAAGTTTTTATCCACTTCATCAGCACCGTCGACAGTTACATCGATATCATCGATATCATCAACGGCTTTCAAAGGAATACCAAGACCTTCTGCTTGAGCTGTTGTTTGGCTTGAAGTTGTCACACCGACAACTTTAAGACCTTCTTCTTTCATACGACGACCGATTTCTTCAACGAAGAAATATGCTGTTGAACCAGTTCCAAGTCCAACAACCATGCCGTCTTTCACATACTGAGCAGCTGTAACACCAGCCATTTTTTTAAGTTTTTCCATAACAACCTCACCTAAATTTATATGTAAAACAAAAATTACCTATTTCCAACTAACTATTATATCATGATTTAGGGTGTTTTCGCTACAATGGATTACTCAAAAGTAGCTTTTCTGATCCTTTACTTTCAGCCCTCTTCTATTGCTTGAAAAAATTTTTTGCGTTACAATTAAATAAGATATTTTTTTGAAAATAACAGATTGGAATGACATAAATGATTACAAAAGAATTCGACACAATTGCTGCGATTTCAACACCTCTAGGGGAAGGGGCTATCGGAATTGTCCGACTTTCTGGGACTGACGCGCTAGCTATTGCTCAAAAAGTTTATCGTGGTAAAGATTTGTCAAAAGTTGCCTCACATACGATTAATTACGGGCATATTGTTGATCCTGATAATGATGAAATTCTCGATGAGGTTATGGTCTCTGTCATGTTGGCACCAAAAACGTTCACACGTGAAAATGTCATTGAGATTAATACGCACGGTGGGGTTGCCGTTACTAACGAAATCTTGCAACTCCTTCTTCGTCAAGGTGCTCGTCTGGCTGAACCTGGTGAATTTACCAAACGTGCTTTTTTGAATGGTCGTGTGGACTTGACTCAAGCGGAAGCCGTTATGGATATCATCCGTGCTAAGACTGACAAAGCTATGAATATTGCTGTCAAACAGCTAGATGGTTCACTTTCAAAACTTATCAATGATACCCGTCAAGAAATTCTAAATACCCTTGCTCAAGTTGAGGTAAACATCGATTACCCTGAGTACGACGACGTGGAAGAAATGACAACAGCTCTTATTCGTGAAAAAACACAAGAATTCCAAAGCCTTTTAGAAAATCTCTTGGCTACTGCAAAACGTGGTAAAATCCTTCGCGAAGGTTTGTCAACTGCTATCATCGGTCGTCCAAACGTTGGGAAATCAAGTCTTTTGAACAATCTGCTCCGTGAAGACAAAGCCATTGTTACTGACATCGAAGGAACAACCCGTGACGTGATTGAAGAATACGTCAACATCAAAGGTGTGCCTTTGAAATTGGTTGATACCGCTGGTATTCGTGAAACAGATGACGTGGTTGAAAAAATCGGTGTGGAACGTTCTAAAAAAGCTCTTGAGGAAGCTGATTTGGTCCTTCTTGTCCTTAACAGCTCTGAAGCGCTAACTGACCAAGACCGTGCTCTTCTTGAACTCAGTAAGGATAGCAACCGCATTATCTTGCTTAATAAAACTGATTTACCTGAAAAAATTGAAGCTGATGAATTGCCTGATGATGTGATTCGCATTTCAGTTCTTAACAATCAAAACATTGATTTGATTGAAGAACGTATCAACCAACTCTTCTTTGACAACGCTGGTATCGTTGAAAAAGATGCAACATACCTTTCAAACGCTCGCCATATTTCATTGATTGAAAAAGCGGTGCAAAGTTTGCAAGCCATCAATGAAGGGCTTGAACTAGGAATGCCTGTTGATCTGCTTCAAATTGATTTAACACGTTGCTGGGAAATTCTCGGTGAAGTCACAGGTGATGCAGCACCTGATGAATTAATCACAAAACTCTTCACACAATTCTGTCTTGGGAAATAAGAAAAACTCGCCAGATGGTGGCGAGTTTTTTAATACCTATTTTTCTAAAATAGCTTTGACACGCTTTTGAAGGTCTGGGATGACTTCTTCTTCAAACCATGGATTCTTGCACTGCCAAATGTTATTTCGTGGCGATGGGTGCACCAATGGGAAAAATTCTGGCAAATAGTCTTTATAGTGTTTGACGGTATCCGTAAGCTTAGCTGAGGATTTTTGATGAAGATAATAACGCTGCGCATAAGAACCAACTAAAATATGTAACTCTATATTGGGTGCTAAAGCTAGGGTGCGCTTGTGCCATTTATCCGCAAAACCTTTTCGAGGCGCTAAATCACCTGATTTTCCCTTACCTGGGAAATAATAATCCATGGGTACCACCGCAAAAAGTCCAGAGTTATAAAATGTCTCACGGTCAACGCCTAACCATTTTCGTAAATTATCCCCACTCGGGTCATTCCAATAAAGTCCCGATTCTTGCGCTCGAATACCTGGAGCTTGGCCAACAATATTGATACGAGCATTTTTTGGAACAGTAAAAAGTGGCTTAATACCTTGCTCGGTGTATAAAGCATTTTGCTCATCAGCCATAATATCAGCCACTAATTGTTCAAGGCTATCCATACAATCACTTCTTTCTAAAAATAAAGAAGAGTCTTTTGCTAACGCAAAAATCCTCTTCTTTTTTCTGTATTATTTGATCAATTCGTAAAGTGCTTCAGCGTAGATAGCAGCTGCACGGTAAAGATCTTCAACATCTGCGAATTCATTTGCTTGGTGCATTGTGTTTACGTAATCTGGGAACATAGCACCGAAGGCAACACCGCGTTTAAGAAGACGACCGAATGTACCACCACCGATAACTTGTTCGTAACCTTTCAAACCAGTTTGTTTTTCGTAAACTGAAAGAAGTGTTGATACCAATGGATCATTAGCTGGAACATAGTGAGGTGTGTGTTCGTGATCTGAAAGAGTCACTTTAGTTACACCGTTAAGTTTTTCAAGTTCAGCTTTGATTGTTTGAGAATCAGTACCTTGTGGGTAACGGAAGTTAAGTGTGATTGTGTTGTCATCTGAGTTACGGTCAAATTTGAAAACACCAGCGTTCATGCTAAGTGCACCCATTTTCGCATCAGTGTAAGCAACACCAAGGTTTTCACCAGCGAAATCTTTGTGAAGAACGTTAGCTGTTACATCAAGGTAAACTTTAGCTGCGCCATCAAAAGCAAATTGATCCAAGAATTTAGCAAGGTAAGTTGCTGCGTTAAGACCAAGTTCTGGAGTTGAACCGTGAGCTGATTTACCGATTACTGTAGCGCGGAAAGCGTCACCTTCTTGAACAAGCTCAGCTTTAAGATTTTCAGCAGCCGTAAAAGCAGCAAGTTTTTCTTGGAGTTCAGCTAAAGTGCTGTCTGCTGTAAATACTGCTGTTGCTGATTCTGGAACCATGTTGTCACGAAGACCAGCTTCAAAAGTATTCAAAGTGAAAGCACCGTTATTTTCACCTGCGAAGTGAAGGTATTCAGTAATGTTACCTTTTTCACCGTTGATGATTGGGAATTCAGCATCTGGAGAGAATCCAAAATCAGGATCTTTCAAACCGTTATGTGCGAAATAGTATTCCATATCGCCCCAACCTGATTCTTCGTCAGTACCAACGATGAAACGAACACGTTTAGATACTGGAAGACCAAGATCTTTGATGATTTTTAGGGCATAGTAACATGCCATTGTAGGACCTTTATCATCTGATGATCCACGCGCATAAAGACGTCCGTCTTTGATAACTGGTTCGTAAGGATCTGTATCCCAACCGCTACCTGCTGGCACAACGTCCAAGTGAGCAAAGATACCAAGTACTTCGTCACCTTCACCAAATTCAAAGTCCCCAGCATAGTTATCGATATTACGAGTTTTGTAGCCATCTCGTTCAGCCATTGCAAGAAAGTGTTCCAAAGCTTTTGCTGGACCAGGTCCAAATGGGTGTTCTTTGTCAGCTTTGCTGTCATCACGTTCAGAGTTGATACGCAAAAGTGCAAAGAGGTCTTCCATCATGGCATCTTTACGTTTTTCAACTTCTGCTTTAAAGTCTACTGTCATTTCTTATAACTCCTCCATAAATGTAGCTCTTCCTTACCAGAAAAACTACTATATTGTTTATCATTTGAGTCAACTAACCCATAGTAACTCATATTTTAAGATTTGTAAACCTAGTTTTGCGAAAATTCTTAACTAGATTTGGTGCATAAACGTTAAAAATCTCTTAGCGGCGCTCAATGATTTCGTCGACTGGTAAACGATAACTTGGTTCAGATTTATCATCACTGTAGCCAACAGTAATCAAGAGCTCTGGACGAAAACGTTTATCAATATCTAGAATATCATTTGTCAAAGACTTGTCAAATCCAAGAAGAATATTTGATGAAATATCTTGATCAGTCAGAGCTAGCACAAGGTTCATTGCAACAAGTCCTGCGTTTAAAGCAAGATATTCACCTTTACTCTTGTCGTCGTATTCTGCATATCTAGCAGGCAATGTTTCCATATAGTAACCAAGTTTTGAATTATCCAATGATTTAACCCCAATACGAGCGATCTTACGAGAGCGTTGCACTAAATCAGTATCTGTAAAGAGTGCCACAACATATTGAGCTTCTTCAACTTGTTTTTTGTTCAAACTTGGAAGATCTTTAGCAAGTTCCGCTTTTTTATCTTCGACGATGACAAATTTCCATGGTTGAATATTGTTAGCACTAGGTGCTAAGGTAGCAATTTCAATTGCAGTGCGTAAATCTTTATATTCTACAGGTTTACTATTGAATGTTTTAACGGCATGGCGCTTTTTGTTCAATTCTAGAAACTTCATTAAGCGACCCTCCTTTTTAATTTTTTTATGCTCTTTTATTTTATCATTTTTAAAAAGACTTTACAGCTATTTACTACGGAAGCGCATACACAAATACAAAAAAAGAAAAAACTAGGATTTTTCCTAGCCTTTCTTACTTAAAGTTATTTTTTTAATACCGAGATAAATCACAACTGAAAGCCAAGATAAAATATTAACCACTATCAAAGCTTTAAACCATGTACGAATGCGGTAAGTAATCTTCAAGGTATTTTTTCCTGCTTTTTGTTGAACAGTAGGCGTGCCAATTCCTGACAAAGTGTAGTCCTTATGACTAAGCCTTTTACCATTAAGCATGAGCTCAGTGTCAGCGTATTTTGCAACTGGAATGATTGCCCAACCACTCGCATCAGCTGTCCAAGTAAATACCAGCTCATTGTCGCCTTGCGTCTTTTTGTAAGCATCCGTATGTCCAAGGACAAACTCTTCATATAGGACGTACTTGTTATCTTTATTTGATTTATCAGCTGGCAGATAATCTGGGGTTGATTTTGAAACGATATCTAGTAGCTTGAATTTATCTGAATCATAAAAACTTGCTCTGACATCTGCAGGGTTACCCCAGATAAAAGTATGTTTTTTACGTTGAATAGGGTGCTTCGTATTGTAATAATCATCAATCTTTTCTTCTTGCAATTGCGACAACTGCACAAAGCTCAAGATATTCACCAAGATTAGCCCAATAGCTACAAATTTTGACCATTTTTTATCGAAGTATTTGTCTAAAATCATAGCTGCCGCTAACAACAATAATACCGTTGCGGGCACAAAGAATCTAAATGGAAATTGAATTAGATTTACCAAAGGAAGATTCAATTTATTGACCGTGTACCATGGGAAAATGCTACTTGATAAAACCAAGAAAATAAAGAATGCCCCTGTCACTACTCGCAAGAGTGTGTCGTAATGACGCCAGTGTCTAAATGAGAAGTACAATTGATACAAGACCACAAAAACCAATGCTTTTGGTGTTAGTAGCCATTCAATGCTACGCTGGTTAACTGTCATAATATAGAGTTTTGAATTGACGAAAGGTTCAACCAGGTTATTACTTTGACCGACAACAACCAAAGCTGCCCAGACGTTTGCTGTTAATAAAAGGCTTAGCAAGACTGATTGGACACCCTTGAAAAAGACTTCTTTTTTCTTGTCAGATTTGAAAAAGCCGTACAAGTAAAATGGCAAATAAGCCAAGATTAACAAGAAACAGCTAAGCATGTGGACTTGCATCATAACAGCAACCGATACTGCTAGACGAAGCACTTCAACTCTTTTTGTTCTGACAAAATCAACTGCTGGAATCAAGCACCACGGCATAAAAGCGGCACCCCAGCTTGAAAAACCTTGTCTAAACGTCCAGTATTGAACCGAGAAGGTCATCATGTAAAAGACTGCTACACCAAGGGCTATTTTCGTTTTGACAGAAGCTCTGCGATTCAAACGATACATCGAAAAACCAGCAATCACACTCAACAAGAAACGTGACAAAAGTTGATAGGTATACCAGTTCTTGCTAATGAGTACCAAAATTCCTTGAAAATAAGCAAAATACGGGCCATATAAAGCATTAACAATTCGACCTGAACTGTAAAAGCCATACAGTGACATAAAATAACTAAAGTTACCCGTCTTAATTTGCATAGCCGTCTCATAAAAACGATTGTAGTGAAATAGGAAATCACTACCCGCAATCACTCCACGAGACGTTAATTGGGGAAGCAATAGTAACACGGCGACCAAAACAATCACAATACTTGGAAGCCAAGTGCTCTTTTGACTTAACTGAGAGAGGCCTTGCTTCATTTTTTTAAACATGCGTATCTCCTTAAAAACCCCTATCCATGTTAGCACAGTTTAAAATAGATTACAATCAGAAAAAGAAAGTTTCATGAATGTTTTCAGATGGTATTAACTTCAACTACAAAAGTTCTCTTTCCATTTTTTGGACATCATCACATTTTACAAATGCAACTTTTTGTTCAGCTGTTAATGATATCATTCTTTCTTTTCCTAAAATTATAGTTAAATTCTTAACAATCTCTCTTTTAGCTTTTTCATCATAATAGTTAAATATAAACTTATACTTTTCGCCTCTTTTTTTGGCTAAATCAAAACAGTTAATAAAAATTTCCTTATCTAAAGGGTCGACCGAGTGTCCAAAAACAATAATATTCATATCATCAACAGTTTCACCTGAATTTTTAGGTTTTTCAAAGAATTTTCTATAGTCACTTCCTGTCTCTTTTATTATTCTTTGATAAAATTTTTGATAGGAAATTAAATCAGGGTTAATATTTTCAGTTTTCTCCTCTTTATCCTCAATACCAAAAACCATAGTATTAATTGACTTTCGCTTACGAGCAAAATCAATTCTTCCATGAATAAAATGAGTATTTTCTTCAGGAATACCAAATAATCTATTTGCAGTATCTGTATAATTGAATGTTAACACTATTGCATTTTCAAGCCCTCCAACAACATTTAAACTACTGTCTTGTTTAACTATTCTTTGTTCAGAATCAAAATCTAATTTATCAAGATAAGTTAAGTAAAACTCTAGATAATCAGTCAACTCTTCCAGTGCTTGAATAAAGTTTTTATTACACACATCCATAACTTTTTGAAAACCCATACTCCCATAATCAAATCTTTGCCCAAGTTGATAATTTGTCACAAATGACAATGCATCAAAGTTTGGCTTAGTGATAAATTTCTCTTGTATTTTAGTCAAATCTATATCACCATTGCTAAAGATTTGACTAAATTCTTCCAAATGTTCTTTAAAATATGAGATTGCTGCTGCAATATCAGAAATTACAAGCTCGATACTTGACCATTTTTCACCAAGTTTATATTTATTTTCATTTATATATTTCAAAAAAAGGTTGTCACGAATTTTCAATAGCCACTTATATCCTTTACCTGTCTTTTGAATCAAATCGTCAATAATATCAACATCTAGAAGGTACTTTGATTCAATATCATCTTTCTTCTCACAGACACTTCTTACTTCTAATAACTCATCACCCGTAATGATAATACTCCGAACTAAACCTTTAGCTGATTCATTATTTCTATTTTCTTCGAAAAAAGTTCCTAATTGCTCTTTTTTACAGAAATTTGATAAACACTCTAACAGTAACCCTAATTTAACTTTATCAGGTAATTTTTCATAAAACTTAAACTCTTCCTGAAAGTTTAAGTTATCAAAACAGCTAATAGCATCATCTTCTTCACTAGTGCTAACAAGAAGCTTTACAAGATTTTCTGCTTCTTGAAAACTATTTTTACGTTGCAGCGAATCAACTTTCTTATTAATTCGCATATTTTTATATCTAATCTGATTCTGTAATCCTTCTTTTATCAAACTTGCAATATTGAGGTTATTATACTCTTTTAGAAGAAAATCATAGTTTTTAGCATCTAGCTGCTGATTGCAAACTTCTTGACAAGAAAGTAAAAAAGATATTGAATTCAAAAATCTTAAAAAGTCTCCATAACTGGTTTTTCGTCCCATCGCTAGATCAAAGCCATTCCCTAGTATTAAAATATTTTCTACCACGATTATCTCCTTACTATTTCTTCTCCTCAGCTAATTTTTCCTTAACAGCTATGGCAACGTTTCGTGGGACACCGCAGTTGACGATGTCGTCCACGTCTGCTTTTTGAATGCTTGGCAAGCTCTTGAAGTGTTTCATGAGTAATTGCTTGCGCTTTGGACCAAGCCCAGCAATGCCATCAAGTTTTGATGAGAATGAATTTTTAGAACGGAGTTGACGGTGGAAAGTAATGGCAAATCGGTGAACTTCGTCTTGGATACGCTGTAAGAGGAAAAACTCTTCAGAATTTCGTGGCAATTTGACCACTTCTAATGGGTCACCAAAGAGTAGTTCGTGCGTTTGGTGCTTGTCATTTTTTTGCAGACCAGCGATTGGAATATCGAGTCCAAGTTTATTTTCAATGACATCGCGCGCCACATTGACCTGACCTTGTCCACCATCGATGATGATCAAATCTGGCGGAGTCAATCCGTCTTTCATCACGCGACTGTATCTACGATAAATGACTTCACGCATGCTGGCATAGTCATCTGGGCCGACAACGGTTTTAATTTTAAATTTACGGTAATCTTTCTTACTTGGTTTCCCATTTACAAAGACAACCATCCCCGCAACTGGGCTTGTTCCTTGAATATTTGAGTTATCAAAGGCTTCAATGCGCACTGGTTTTGGAATATTGAGTAATTCACTGATATTTTCAATAGCGCCATGTGTTTTGCGGATATCTTTTTCTAGCAGGTCAAATTTTTGTTGCAGGCTGACACGCGCATTTTTTGTCGCAAGATTTACCAGCTGCTTCTTCTCACCACGTTGTGGTTTGATGACTTTGGTATCAACAACTGCTTTAACTAATTCTTCGTCAATGTCCTGAGGAATAAAGACTTCTTTTGGAATAAAATGCTTGCTGTCGCGGTAAAATTGTCCGACGTAAGTCAAGAAATCCTCTTCTGGGTCATTGTAGTAAGGAAACATGTTGACATCACGCTGAATGAGTTTTCCTTGGCGAACAAAGAAAACCTGCACACACATCCAGCCTTTATCGACATAATACCCAAAAATATCACGGTCCATCATGTCTTGATTCATGACACGTTGTTTAGTACGAAGAGTTGAGATGGCTTGCAGCAAATCACGGTATTCTGCTGCGCGTTCAAACTCCAGCATGTCAGAAGCTTTTTGCATCTTCTCTTTTAAGCCATCAACAATTTTGTTATCTTGACCATTCAAGAAATTCTTCACATCTTGCGCCATGGCAACAAAATAATCATGGTCCACATGACAGATGGTATGAGCTTTACACTGACCTAAATGGTAATAAAAGCAAACTTTATTAGCTGGATTGGTACATTTTTTAAATGGGAAAATGCGGTCTAGCAGACGTTTGATCTCTGTCGCTGCCCCTGAATCAGGGTAGGGACCAAAATACATGGCACCGTCTTTTTTGATTTGGCGAGTAATCATCAAGCGTGGGTACTGCTCATTCACCGTAATTTTGATGAACGGGTAAGATTTATCATCTTTTAGCTTGATATTGTACTTGGGCATGTTTTCTTGAATCAGGTTGATTTCAAGAAGCAGAGCTTCGGTATTTGACCCCGTGATGATGTATTCAAAATCTTCAATTTCAGAAACCAAGAGTTCGGTCTTGGTATTATGGCTACCATGAAAATAGCTGCGCACACGATTCTTGAGATTCTTGGCTTTTCCGACATAGATAATCTTGCCGTTTTTATCTTTATGGATATAACAACCAGGGCTGTCTGGCAGCAACTCCAATTTATGTTTAATCAGTTCATTCATGGTTTTATTATAGCAAAAAGGCTGTTGCATTGCTTGTTAGGACGTTTAGGAAAAGAAAAACCACTCCCGAGGCTCAGGAAGTGGTTTTCGTGTATGGGATTTAATAAAAGGAGAGCTGGTTAATCATTTGGGACAAAAATCAGGTGTTCGTTGACAAAAGCGTCAAAGCCGAGTTCGCTTAATTCGCGACCGTAACCTGAATTTTTAACGCCTCCAAATGGGATTTCTGGGTGTGATGTCCAACCAGAATTGATAAATGACATCCCTGTCTCAATCTTGGCAGCTACTTCTTTGGCATGATCAAGATTTTTTGAAAAGACGGTACCACCAAGACCATAGCTAGAATCATTGGCAAGCGCGATAGCTTCTTCTTCAGTATCAACTTTATAGATAGAAGCAACTGGACCAAAGATTTCTTGATTGTAGATTGGATTTTCTTTGGTGACATTTATCAAAACAGTTGGCATGACAAAGTTTCCTGGGTGGTCAATTGGTTCATCACCATAAACCACAGTTGCACCATTTTCCTTAGCTAATTTGATTTGACCAAGCACTTCTTCTTTTGCGGCCGCTGATGACAACGGTGCTAAAGTTGTCGCTTGATCCATTGGGTCACCCCATTTGGCTGATTTGAAATGTTTGACCACCATATCAACGAATTTGTCATAGTTTTCTTGACCAACAACGACAAAACGTTTTGATGAGGTACAAACTTGACCAGTATTGTAGAGACGAGCAAAGAAAATGGTCTTATCAAGCAAATCAAAATCGGCATCTTCTAGGATAATAAAGGCATCGTTACCACCAAGTTCCATAGATGATTTTTTCAAATTTGCTCCCGCTTCTGCTGCAATAGAAGCACCACCACGTTCAGAACCAGTCAAGCAAACCCCAACAACACGTGGGTCTGCAATAGCCTTGGAAACTTGGTCATAAGAAAGGAAGAGATTTTTGAATGCGCCAATTGGTGCACCTGCTTCCAAAACCAAATCATCAAATGCTTGTGCTGATGCTGGACAGATTGAAGCATGTTTCAAAATCATCGGATTTCCAATCATAAAGTTTGGCGCAAAGACGCGCATGACTTGATAGAATGGGAAATTCCATGGTTCAACGGCTACCAAAACACCTGTCGCTTGCTTGATGTAATAAGCATCACCATTAATGTTTTCAAGTGGACGTGGTTTCAAAAATTCTTCTGCCTTATCAGCATAGTAATCAGCAATTTCTGCACAGAGGTCCACTTCGCCTTTAGCTTCCACGAACAATTTTCCCATGTCTTTTGTCATGACTTCAGCGTATTTGTCAACGTCACGACGTAGCAGCTCAGCAATCTTACGCAATTGAGCTTTTCGCTCTGCTAAGCCACCTTCAGCACGCCACTTTTTATAAAGCGCATGCCCATTTGCCAAAGCTTCCTCTAACGCTTCATCCGTTGCATTGTCAAAAGTCGCAAGAATCTCGTTTGTATAAGGATAAGTTGTTTTATATGCCATCGTACCTTTTCCTCCTTTATCGTTGCTAAATTCCATGCCTTACAACTGTTAACCATTAGATTAATAGTCTTTATTTATAAAATTTAACTAAGGTTTTCAAGATCATTATAGCACTTAAGGAAACGATTTCAAGTAAACGCTATCATTTTTTAAAAAAGAAAAACAATGCTTGAATAGTCACAAACATTGTTCCTACATTTTCATTACCAAATCCCTAGAAGATGTTGCATCCAGAGAGTGACACAGGTGATAGCTATCCAACACGTAGCTCCCAATCCAATAGCTTGTCCACCAGTCTTAATAAGTTTAATAGGATTCGTGTTAAGACCAATAGCTCCCATTGCCATGACAATAAAGAATTTTGAAAGTGTCTTAAGATTATCAAAAATAACCGTATCAATTCCTAAACCGCTGACAATTGTCGTGACAATCGAAGCCAATAAGAAATAAAGAATAAACATTGGAAAAGCTTTTTTCAATTGGAAAGTCGTTTGGTTAGCTCTGCCATTTTTTGAATCTTGATAGGCTTTATAGATTGACAGTCCTAAAGTAATCGGAATAATGGCCAATGTGCGCGTTAATTTCACAATTGTTGCACCGTCTAAGGTATTTGACCCGTGAACAGCATCCCAAGCTGTCGCGGTCGCCGTAACGGATGACGTATCATTGACAGCTGTTCCCGCAAAAAGCGCAAAACCTTGGTTAGATAGGTGAAATAATTCTCCCAACGTTGGAAAAATTAGTGCCGCTAAGATATTGAAAAGAAAGATAACCGAAATACTCTTTGCGACTTCTTCATCTTTTGCTTTAATAACTGGTGCTGTTGCGGCAATAGCTGAGCCACCACAAATAGATGACCCAACACCAACCAAGATTGCTATATTACTATCCAATTTTAGCCATTTTTGCAATAAAAACGCTACAACCAACGAGACTGCAATGGTTGAAATAATAATTGGCAATGACTGTGTCCCAACTTTAAAAACTTGTGTTAAGTTTAAACCAAAACCTAATAAAACAACCGCTGCTTGTAAAATATATTTTGATGTAAAAGCAATACCATCAGTGGTTTGGGTGCGATTATTATGAAAATTCCCCACAACCATCCCAAGTAGAATTGCAAATACTGGCGCTCCTACAAGTGGAAATAAATGCCCTAAAAACCAGGCTGGTAAAGCCAGAATCACACAAAACATAATTCCCGGCAATTTTTTCTCAATTGTCATCATAATAAAAACTCCTTTTCACAAAATATTATAACCTGGACAAGTTATAATGTAAAATTATGATTTATTATGATATAATAAAAAAAAATAATAGGAGATTATTATGCTTGATTACCGTGTTTTTACCTTTATGAAAGTCTGCGAAACGCTTAATTTTACCCAAGCTGCTAAAGAATTGCATATCACTCAACCTGCAGTCACTAAGCATGTCAAAACTTTAGAGACAGAGTATCAAACTAAGCTTTTTACCTTTTCTGGCAAGCAATGTCGGCTGACACAAAGTGGCAAAGAATTGCTTGATTTGCTGACGACTATGGACACAGATATTAAGCATTTCAAGACACAGCTCAAGCAAGATTTACAGCCGCTAAATTTTGGGGCTACTTTGACCATTGGCGAGTATGTTTTGACCGATTCTTTAGTGGATATTTTGGCAAATCACCCGAATTTCCAAGTCAAAATGCTGGTGGATAATACCGAGACACTGTTAAAAGCTATTGATAATGGACAGATTGATTTTGCCTTGATCGAAGGTTTCTTTTCAAAAGAAAAATACGATTTTCTGCCTTATCGCACAGAATCTTTCATCGCGGTCGCTTCTCCCGGCTCACCCCTAGCAAGCGGAAGCTATTCTTTAGAAGACCTACTAGCCTATCCTATCATCGTACGCGAGCAAGGGTCCGGTACCCGTGAAATACTTGAAATCATGCTCAAAGAGGCCAATCTAACCATTTCTGATTTCCATAAAATCACTGAAATTGGTAATCTAAATACCATTTGCGAGCTGGTCCAAAAAAATCTGGGAATTAGTTTTGTTTATCAAAGCGTGGTTCAAAAAGAAATTTCTGCAGGTAAACTCCAAAAAATTAATTTGGATATTTCTGCCATAAGTCATGATTTTACCTTTATTTGGCGCAAAAATAGTCATTTTAAAAATCATTATCAAGATATTTTTAAGCTCTTTTTCTGATTTTTTGGCTTGATAAAAACGCTTTTTTAACGTAAACTATATAGTTATATAGCCTATGTTAATTTTAGAAAGGGTAATTATGCACTCTACACTAGATATTACAGAACTTTATCAATACGGTGAACGTGTGACCTTTAAAAAGGGAGATAATCTCGCACAGTCCGTCACTGGCGAAACAAGCAGTGATATTTATATTCTATCTTCAGGCATCTGTGCTCTTTCATCTATTTCTTGTGATGGCAAAGAAACAACTTATCTATACTTTAAAAAGCGACAATTTGTCGGCTTTGTTCCATTGATGAACAATCTGCATTTGAACTATTATGGGAAAAAATCTTTTTCAATTGTTGCCAAAACGCCTTGCGTGGCTTACCGCATTTCTAATCGTCAATTTCAAGACTTGCTAGGATTTCCATCAGTTGTTAGCCTGATGTTAAATACATTGACCGAAAATCATATTTATCTCATGGAACATTTTCACAGCAGTAAAAATGAACCTGCTTTGGTCCAATTCTGCCGCTTCTTACTTGACCAAGCTGAGCCATGTGAATCAGGTAATTTAGCTTTAAATACCTTCTTTACCTATCAAGAAATCGCCTGCTACCTAGGCATGCACTCAGTGACTATTGCACGAATGGTAAAATCACTTCGCGCTGAAGAAATGATTGAAAAAACTGGCCATCAGATTCAAATTATTAACCCCGAACAAATGGCTAAACTTATCACAGAAGAACGTAAAATCGATTATTAAAGATAAAAGCTAGAAGTTAAAACTTCTAGCTTTTATCTTTATCGTAATAATTTTAGCAATTCTTGATAGTTATGGACGGTGTAGGTTGGGTTAGCTACGGTGTGATTGATTTTTTTATCTGGGTTATACCAGACAGTATCGATGCCAGCATTATTGCCACCTTGAATATCCGCCAGCAAATTATCACCAATCATCAAAGCTTTTTCCTGATTAAATCGTGAAATGGCTCCAGAAATGGCGTCATAAAAGCCTTTATCTGGCTTTTGATAACCAACTTCGTCAGAGATAAAGACGTGTTCAAAATAATCTTTAATCCCTGAATTAGCCATGCGACCAGTTTGAATCTTGGTAATGCCATTTGTTGCACCAAAAATGCGGTAACCTTCTTGATTTAGCTGGTCTAACAACTGATCTGCCCCAGGAAGAGTCTGACCTTGTTGGCTAAGAAAATCTTGATAGCGCATAGCAAAGGCATGTCCATCAACCTCATGTCCAAAATGCGCAAATAAACGAGAAAAACGGGTGTCAACCAATTCTTTTTTGGTAATCTTTTTCAAACTTAAATCATTCCAAAGTTTACGATTCATGGGAATATAAACTTCTTTGTAAGTTTCAATATCATCCACGTGCGCCTCTGTCAAAAGTTCTGTCAGAGCAACATCTTCTGCCGCGTTAAAATCAAGCAAAGTATGGTCCAAATCAAACAATAAATCACGATAAATCACAGGTCTTCTCTCACTTTTTTTTATCCAATTGACCCAATTTTTTAACCACAACAGCTAGAAAACTCCCCATAACCCCTAATCCGACAACTGAATACATCATGGTAAAAATCTTTCCAGCTGCTGTAACGGGATAAATATCCCCGTAGCCAATCGTTGTTAAAGTTGTAAATGAAAAATAAAGGGCATCCAAATAAGTAAAATGTTCTACATTTGCATAAAAAAGTGTCCCACTGAGCAATAAAACAGCAGTGACACCTGCAATTCCTCTGGTTTCATCATCCTTAAAGATTGACCACAGGACACGCAATGTCCGACGCATTTGTAAGAAAAAAGTAATCATGACGTCTCCTTTACTAACGACCCTTTTTTAAATCGGTAAGATTTGACCTCATTATATCACACATCGCATCTCAAGACAAATTACTACTGATAAGCAGCAATCTCTTCTTCTCGTAAAACGCCGTCTTCCATGACCAACAATCGGTCACAATAAGAGACTAAACGTCTGTCGTGCGTAACCATTAAGACTGCTTTATTCTTTTCTTTGGCCTCGTCAGCTAGAATTTTGACAACTTCCATGGCTTTTTCAGTGTCCAAACTTGCTGTTGGCTCATCAGCCAAAATAATCGTTGGGTCATTATACAAGGCTCTGGCTATCGCCACTCGTTGCCTTTGCCCGCCAGAAATTTCCTCAGGATATTTGTCTGCGATACTGGCAATACCCAGCTGGTCAAAAAGGCTGTCAATCGATTCGCGCTGTTTTTTCTTATCAATCTTGTCAACTAAGCGTAGCTGATCTTTGATTTTTAAAAAGGGTACTAGGTTGGAAGCTTGCAAGATAAAGCCAATCTGGTCAAAACGCATCTTAGCACGCGCTTTTTCTTTTTTCTGGCTAAAAGCTTGGCCGTTCAATCTCACTTCACCTTGTGACGGTGATTGCAGGCCACCAATAATGGTCAAAAAAGTACTTTTTCCAGAACCTGACGGGCCAATAACGGCAACAAATTCACCTTTATTAATCGTCAAATTTGTCTCTTTCAGAGCTTCAATTTGATCTGGACCATCTTTGAAATATTTTTTGATATTGATTAATTCAATTGCTGTCATAATTATCTCCTAACCGATTGCCTTTAAAGGGTCAACTTTGACAATGCTTACCACTGAGAAAAGTGCACCAAAAACGGCAATAAGAACCATCAGCACACTGATTCCTGCAAAAAAGAGTGAATTTACCTGAAACGGAACTGATGTTGGTAGAAAAACGGCACTGAGCAGGGTTACCGCTAAGCCGAGACTAACCGCTAATATGGCTAAAATGAAGGTCTGTGCGAAAACCATCCGTGATAGATAGCCGTTAGAAATACCTTGCGCTTTTAAAACACCAAAGATTGCTTTTTTCTGCAGTGTCAAAATATAGATGAATATTCCAATGACAATCGCTGCTATCACAATCAAAAAGCCAATCATAAAGGAAAAAGTCAGATTCTGAGCTTTATAACCTGGAAGATTTTCAATAAACGTTGATGTGGTCATGCTCTCAAGCTCTTTAGGAACCTGATTTACCTTGCCACGAATCACTAGAGCACTGATTGTATTTACTTGAGCATTATCCGCAAGGACGCTTGCCAGTGTTTCTTTTGTCATGTAAAGGACTGGCTGAACATTAAAGCTCGCATTATCTGTAAAACCAGTAATAGTTAGCTTTTTAGTACTATCTCCAAGAGTAATTTTATCACCAATTTTTAATTGATATGATTTTTTTAAGCTACTATCAGCGACGACTTCTCCTGTTTTTGAGAAAAGCCTTCCTTCACTCAACTTCGGACGTAGAAATTCATCCTGCTTAATCGCGAATAAATTGACATTAATTTTATTTTTTTCCTTGTCTTTAATTGTCGTAGAAGCTTGTGTCAATTCTGCCATTTTATCAGCGTTAACATCATTTTTTAAGTCGACTGAAAAGCGTGACATGCGCAGATTTTTATTAGCTTGCTCATTTAAAATGACATAATCAGATTTCCAAGAATCAACCGCCGAGCGATTGGTCTGGGCTAAACCATTAGCCAAACCCGTTAGGAAAAAGACCAAGTAAGCAATCAAGAAAATCACTCCAACCACTAATCCATAACGCAGCTTCGAGTGTTTCATTTCATTCCATGCTAAAAACATAACTGCCCTCCTCTATTTCGAATACTGTAAGCTTACTATTATTTTCAAATAAAGTACATTAATTTGATTGTAAATTTTACCGCTTTCATGAAAAACCAGACGTAGTAAGGGATAGGAAAAAAGCACCTCAAAATGAGATGCTTTCTAAATCTTTATTTTCCTTCCAATCGTTCTTTGAGTTTTTCAACAAAGAGGTAGGCTGCGGGGCAGAAAAGGGTGTTTTTGATGGTTAGGTTATTAATTTGATAGATTTTTTTGCGGTCTGTGTGCGGAAATTCACGGCATGCTTTTGGTCGGACGTCGTAAATGGTGCAAAGGTTGTCATCGCCTAAAAATGGACAAGGCATTGATTGAAAGACTTTGTCGCCGTCTTCATCGACACGAAGGTACATGTCTTCAAATACGCCAAGTTTCATGCGAAAGACTTTTGAAATGCGTGTGATATCTGCTTCTGTAAACAGAGGACCTAAGCTTTTGCAGCAGTTAGCACATTTTGTGCAATCAATCTCGTTAAAAACTTCTGTGTGAATTTCTTGAGTAATTTTATCAAGATTTTTAGGAGCTTTTTTCTTGAGTGTTGCTAAAAATTTGCGGTGTTCTTTTTGTTTTTGTTGAGCTAGTTCATGATAACGTTCAATGTCAATATCTGTCATTTTCATACTTTCTAATATTGTTTTCAGTCAGAAAATATTATAGCACAAATAAAAAGCGGACTCAAAAACCTCTTTGATTGTCAGCGCAGCTTTAGCAAAGCCTCGCGCTCTTGTTCTTTTATCTCTTGAATAAATCTGTCAAATTCTGCTTTTGCTGCTCTGCTATTTTTCAAATCACAATCAAATAAAAGATTCTCTAAAAAGACGGGGTCAGTTCCTTTTTCTTGATAAATATTTCCTTGAAAAAAATAACGGCGAGTCTTTCGGTCAATCGCTACAACCGACGAGCGCCAGCGTGCATTGTGCTGATTGTCGGGTTTCCAACTGATTTTGAGCTGCTGGCCATGATAATACCAGCCCATCAATTGCAGAGCAATTTGCTTGTTTTTTTTCGGGTCTTGGTAAAAACATGGAGTAGCAACGGCTTGATTATCTAAAAGTGAAAAAGGATGGAAATCCTGAATACCCTGATAATCATCATAAGATATGGCATTGTCAGAATCATCTGAGTGAAAAAGCGCCGAGTGCGCATCACGAAAGGGATCATAAACATCGTCTAGGTTGGCTTTCTTGCCAAAGCACAACCAATCAATGCTTGCCTTATCGTAATAGGTCACGTAAGCCTTCAGCAACTTTTTATCACTTGGTACCTGCAAAATCTGAATTGTCTCACGCGCCTTAATTGGGACAGACATCATGGCATTGTAAAGCATCGATGTTGCAAACACCTTAATACGTTTTAAATCCTTGCTATAACCTTTTTCAGAGCGATTAAGGACATAAAAATCATCATCTTCTAACTTGAAGACAATGACAAATTGTAAATTTTTTCGTTTCTGGTCTATTCTAAAAATCGGTGTGGTGTATTGAGTGTCGTTTTTGAAGAGTTTTAAAAACTTGCCAGTCTGCACCAATCTCGTGTGTTTCATTTGCATCATGATTTCTAGTTTAACATGGTCAAAAGAAATTGTCACGATAAGTAATATCAAAAAACGCCCAAGCTGTTTCTTGGACGTTATTACTAGATGGATTGGTTTTTGGTTTTAGGAGTAAAAGGTTAATTAGATTTTATAGGTTGCTATAATCTTCTTCGCTTACTGCTTCTAACCAAGTGTTTGAGGTATTTTCACCTGGGACTTCTAGCGAAATATGGCTAAACCATGAGTCTTTCTTAGCACCGTGCCAGTGTTTTGTATTGGCTGGAATCACAATGACTTTACCCGGTTCAAGACTGACAGCTTTCTTACCTTCTTCTTGATACCAACCTTGACCTGCGGTACAAATCAGAATTTGACCACCGCCTTTGTCAGCCTTGTGAATATGCCAGTGATTTCTACAACCCGGTTCAAAGGTCACATTTGCTAGAAAAAGTGGTGAATCCGCATCAACTAAGGGATTGAGGAAAGAATTGCCATCAAAATATTGTGCGTATGCGTCATTTGCTTGCCCTTTTCCAAAGACATTTTCTCTATCAAAAAGTTCTTTATCTGTCATCGATTTCTCCCTCACTTAATCTTCGTTCCAAACTTCTTTTGCAAGATTGAAGACTACCCAAGCTTTTGGCCAACCTGCGTAGAAAGCTACGTGTGTGATAACAGCAGCAATCTCAACTTTGCTGACACCATTGTTCTTAGCATTTTGTAAATGATAAACAAGAGAACTGTCAGTGATACCAGATGACATAAGAGCTACAACCGTGATAATACAACGTGTTTTAAGGTCAATATCGCTATTATTCCAGTTCTCACCAAAAAGCACGTCATCATTAAAATGCGCAAAATCTGGTGCAAATTCACCCAATTGGTCATGTCCTGCGGTTTGTTTAATTGTCATGTTGACTCCTCTTTTCTAAACACTTAATCAGCTATTCCTTCTTCAAAAAGACTCTCTTCTTTTTTCAAAATGATATTTTTATAATTCTCAATTTTATAATCTAGTCGTTCTTTGGCAGCTTGAAGTTCAGCAATGCGGGAAATCAATTTTTCACGTTCTTCTTCTAAAATTTTCATCCGTGCTTTTTCCGTGCCTTCACCTTCTTCAACCAAACTCATGTATTCAATCAAAGATTCTACGCTCATGCCAGCACTTCTAAAACAACGAATAAATTCAAGAGCAGCAATATCTTGTTCAGAAAAATCCCTGACACCAGATTTATTTCGGCACACTCGTGGCAACAAGCCAATACGCTCATAATAGCGGATAGTATCTGCTGAAACGCCCGTTTGCTCACTGACTTTTTTGATATTCATAACTCATCTCCTCTCATCTTTCTAACACAGTATATACCTTAGAGTGAACTCCAAGTCAAGCAAATCGCACAAAAAAACTTGGGAAAGCCCAAGTTTTTTATTCTTATTTCTTCTTATCTAAACGTGACAAAAGACTATTGAAATCAGGTAACGATAAATTTATCTTATCTCTACTAAAGTTGCCCAAGCGACTGTGTCCAACAAAAGCTTGCAAAAATAATTTAGCTGATTTAGCTAGTAAGAGCTTTTTCTCTGTTCCGATAGAATAAAAGGAAGCAATGCTTGTAGCTAATTTGGCACCAAATTCTCGGTCGATTGTGACGTCATTGATGCTATGAATGCCGCTTGACATCAAGGTATCAAAGAGAATGTCAAAAAGTATTTTCAATTCTTGACTAGACAATTCCTTCATCCATTGCTTGAAAGTCTTCTCAAGATTTTGGCTTAAATCAGTTTGGCGCTCAGCTAAGATTAGCTCACCTGTTTCTTCATTAAATTGCCACGACGTAACGGCATGCTGCATGATGCCTGAAGCATTACTCTTAACTACAATCGGGTCAATGTCGTTGTAGAGCATAATGCCAACGATAGACTCTTCTGGTCGAATCACCGTCACGCGCCCGCGAATCGCCTTATAGCTATCACTTTCAAGGCCTTTTTCTTGCAAACCGGGTGCATCAAGCATATAGACTTTTTCGATTTGTTCACGAAGCAGGTCATTAACATGAGCTACGGCATAAAGGGCCAAATTTCCACCTTTAGAATGCCCGCTAACGGTCACCTTACCAGCGTATTTTTCAAGGTAAGCTTCAAGATAAGCCACAGCCGCACGATGAGCAGGAATTTCTTGAACATAGGTCAGTTTAAAATCCTCTTTCCAGCCAATCATGGTATCATCTGTCCCGCGAAAAACCAGCTGATGATGATTAATTTCAGGTAAAGTAAAGACCATAGCTGAAAACTGTCTTTCGTATTCCGCATCAACGTCATTGACATAATCAGACAAATTCAAATTTACAAAACGTTTTGAAGCCACAACTTTCTGCAAAAGCTTAACGCGCTCTTCAGTCACTAAAAAACTATGATTAAAGAGTTTTTCACCTGTTACGTAAGGCATTAAGACCTCGTGAAGATTCACTTCTTTTGAAAAATCAATCGATGCATCTAACTCCTCAAAACAGAAATAACCAAGCTCATTCAAGCATAGAATATCTGCTTCATTAAAGGCAAAATCTTCAAAAGAACGATTTTTGTTGTGATCTAAATAGTCATTAATTGTCGCCATTATTCTCCCCTAACTCTCTTGAATTTTACAGAGATTTTCAGAAAGTGTCAAGGAAAAGAAAGACACCCCAAATAAGCTTACTTTCGCATAAGTCTCTTACGCCATTCTTCAAGTCCTACGATGACGAATGGGCAGAGCATAAGGTAAAGCCAGTGCCAAACACCAAGACTTGCTGTGTTGAACAAATCATGAAAAACAGGCAAATATACCAGAGTCACAAAAATAATCAATTCAACAACTAAACCGATATTAATCAAAGGATTACCAAATAATTGTAACTTGCGAATGGATTGGTCAGAGGTTCTGCTGTTCATGACCATACCGATTTGACAGAAGATAATAGCACCCAAGGTCATGGTTGTCGCTTCTTGGTACAATTGACCTGAACCTGCAAGCACCGCTAAGTTTCCATTATGAATTAGATAAGTGATAAAGAATGCACCCATAGCAAGAGATGATTCAATCAAACCATACCATAGAAAAGCTTTTATCAGCAATTTCTTATCCAGCAAACGATCAGTCAATTTGCGAGGTGGTTGGTTCATCACACCTGGTTCTGGTGGTTCAACTCCCAAGCCAAGTGCTGGAATCATGTCAGTCCCCAAATCGACAGCTAGAATTTGCATAACAGTCAAAGGAAGTGGGACAAAGCCACGTGATAATAGGAAGAATGCTGACGGGACGGCTTCTGGAGTATTTGAGTTAAAGATATAAGTCAAGAATTTCTTGATATTGTGGAAAACCGCACGCCCTTCTTCAACCGCTTTAACGATGGATGCAAAATGGTCATCCGTCAAAATCATATCTGCCGATTCTTTTGCGACATCTGTACCTGTAATCCCCATAGCGACACCAATATCTGCTTTTTTAAGGGCAGGAGCATCGTTAACTCCATCTCCTGTCACAGCGACAACTTCACCCAATTCTTGAAGAGCTGATACAACTCGATATTTTTGCTCCGGTGCCACACGCGCAAAGACAATTTCGCCTTTGAGCGCTTCTTTTAAGGCTTCATCAGACATCTTTTCCAACTCTAAGCCAGTCACAACACGCGCATCGTCACCACGAACAATACCGATTTTCTTAGCGATACTGAGCGCTGTCAAACCGTAGTCACCTGTCACCATGATAATACGAATACTTGCACGGTGACACTTTTCAACCGCCTCACGCACACCTTCCCGAGGAGGATCACTCATAGCAATCAAGCCAAGAAAGATCATATTGTGTTCTAGAGTTTCTTTCGTCCATTGTTCTTCTTGAGTCAATCGTTCACTTTCCAAGGTCCGATAAGCAAGTGCCAAAACCCGCAAACCATCCTTAGCAAAATCATCATTGGCAGCTAAGATTCTCGCTTGAACGTCTGCCGTCATTTCATGAATACCTTTTTGGTCTTTGTAAAAATGGCAGAGCTCTACCATTTCTTTTGGAGAACCTTTGGTGATGGACACCAAAGAACTGCCATCGACTAAGCTGTCAACTTGGTTAACAGTCGTCATGCGCTTGCGCACTGAATCAAAAGGCAATTCTTTCAAGCGTGGTCCCCAAGACTTGTTTTTTTCAAGGGTTAGACCTGCTTTTTCAGCCAAGACATTCAAGCAAGCTTCAGTCGGGTCACCAAGGACAGTGTACGAAGCATTTTCGTCATTAGGTGGCAAAACTTGTGCATTACTGCAGAGGTGAGCAAAGCGGACAAGGTGTTCAAGCGGTTGACTTTCGATAAGCGCAGCTTTCTTACCACCACTTTTGCGAATATCTCCTTCAGCAGCATAGCCTAGTCCTGTCACATCATACTGATCAGATACTTGCCAGAGGTGATTAACCGTCATGGCATTTTGGGTCAATGTCCCTGTCTTATCCGAACAAATAACCGAAGTTGCTCCCAAAGTTTCAACTGATGATAATTTTTTAACCAAGGCGTTTGATTTTGCCATGCGTTGCACAGCCATTGCCAAAGAAAGAGTAACTGTCGGAAGCAATCCTTCTGGGATAAAGGCGACGATCATACCAAGTGCGAAAATAAAGGCTTTTGCAAATGGTTGGTGAACAAAAAGTGCCGCTGCGATAAAGAAAATAACCCCAACAGTAATTGCAATAACTGAAATTTGTTTGGTCAAATGGTCTAATTCTTTTTGAAGCGGGCTTTTATCATCAGCCATATTTTCTGTCAAGTGAGCGATTTGTCCAAATTGGGTTGCCATACCAGTCGCTGAGACAATCATCTTGGCTGAACCCAATGAAACAGTTGTACCTGCAAAGACCATATTGTCGTATTCAAGAGCTGTTTTTTGAGCATCTGTGTCAGCATCACTATTTTTATAGACAGGATTTGATTCACCTGTTAGGGCAGATTGATTGACCTGCAAATCTGTAGCAAAAATAACACGACCATCTGCAGAGATACGGTCACCTTCTTCAATCAAAACAAGGTCACCAGGCACCAACTCTTCAGCAAGTACCTTTTCTTCTTGCCCTTCACGAATGACACGTGCATAAGAAGGAAGCATCTTTTTTAGAGCTTCGGTTGCTTGGCTCGCACGGTATTCTTGAACAAAACTGAAAACACCATTGATGATATTGACAAACCAAATGGCAAGACCGAGTTCAACGCTATGAGATAAAATCGCCACAGCACCTCCTACCCAGAGAAGGATTGCCATAAGACTTGTAAAATTCCTAATAAAAGTTACAATGACTGGTTCTTTTTCGACTTCTTTTAGTCGATTTGGACCATATTGTTTTTGACGTTCTTTGACTTGTTTATGACTTAGGCCTGAGCTTTGCGTAGCAGCGGCTTTGTAAACGTCGTTAGCTGCGTAAGTTTCAAGGTCAAGTTGAACAGTTTTTTCATTTGTTCGATTACTCATAACTTGTTCCTCAATTTCTAAAAACGGTTTCACATCCTTAAAGCCATTATACTACTTTTCAAAATCATTGAGGTAAATCAAGCAAGCCTTTCACACCATTTTCAACAGAATTTCCAAGTTTGTACAAAAACATCTTAGACTGATATATCTAAGATGTCTTTTTATTTTAGAAGTATAGTCTAAATTATTAACGTACCATTTAAAATATCAAATAAATTATCTTCTAAATATAACTCAATAATATGAAAATAAACTTCACCATTATGTATAAATTGGTACTCTTTTACTGGATACTTTGTAGCTGTTAGATTAAAAAAATCACAGTATTTGCTTAAATATGCCGGCTTTCTTAAATCAGAAAAAATTTTACCAATAGGTATTAAACAATTCTGAACACAAAAATCATCTAATTGCTTTACTTTATCAGCATCATAAATAACAATATTATTTGAGATGTCAATACCTCCAGCTTTTAATGTTGTAGCTCGCATAGCCAAAGAATCTCCCCCAATTATACTGAGTAGAATAGTCACTATCGCAAATAATACGTTCTTGAATTATTTCTACTTCAACTGTTTTATTCATTATCGCTTCTAAAATTGAAGTAGTTGATCCAGTATTTTGAAACAAAATATCACTAAGAACCTTTTTCAAATTTCTTTTCATTTGCCCATCTTGTTACAACAAAGAACCATTAATTATCAACCTTCTTAAAAGCTCCTATAATACAATAGCAACGAAAGAGCGATCATTACTGCTGCAAAAACAGCAATGCCAAAAAATCCTGCAAATTGTTCAAATAAAACACCACCAACGATACTCGCAATGGTTTCTCCTAAATACATCACGGCATTTGATAATGACGAAATCGTACTTCGAGCATTTTCTACAGTACTTTGCAATGTTGTCATAAATAATGGGAAAATAAATCCATTGTTCACATAAATAATGGTCAATAACACCTCTGCTACCCAAAAATGGTGAACAAGTAATAAAACCAAGTAAAGAATAACAATTGTCGTCAATTCTGTTTTAAATGTTTTTTGTAAACCAAAACGCTTAACAATATGACTACCAAAAAGCTAACCTGCAAGATTACCTGCCCCAATAGCAATAATCGCTGTGCTAATATTAGCTAAAGACAAACCAAAACTATGATTATACCAAATCGCAATAAACGTGATTGCTGTAAATGACCCTGTCTGAAAGACAAAATAAGCTAAAAGATAAGATACAGATTTTTTATTAGTCAAAACATTTTTATAAGCACTTGTAAAGGAGATTTTATGACCCTTTCCAATTTCCAATTTTGGCATATAAAAATTAATAAGAAGCAATAAAACCAAGGAAGCCGCTGAAATGGTAAAGAATGGGGAATGCCATGAAATTCCAGCAAGGTAACCACCAATTGGAACACCTGCCATCTGAGAAACAGATAAACCAGCCGTTGCATATCCCATTACCTGAACAATATTCTTTTTCTCAACCACCACTGGAATTGATGCCCAAACTTGAGAAGTCACAAAAGAAGCACTGATTCCAGCCAAAAAACGAAACAAAAACATCAAAGCAAATGAATTTGCAAAACCACATAAAAAGGTTGAAATCGTAAAGGCTAGCCAACCATATACCATCACTTTCTTGTGGTCCCTTCCATCTGAAATTGGCCCTGAAACCAAAGCGAATAAGGCATAGCCTATAGTATAAGCACTAACCATCCAACCAGAAATTGACGTATCAATATGGTAAAGACTAGATAAAGTCGTTAGCAATGGGGAAATCAGAAACGTATCTGTTCCAATAATAAACATGGTTAAAAAGAATTTGGACCAACGATTAAAGGATCTAAAATGAAAGCAACGATAAATCCTGGTATGAATCCTAAAAAGACATGTTTCCAAGAAAAAGCTCCTGCAACGAATAAGTTCCACATACTCATTCCGAAAACCATCATTTCACACATCAAATACGTAAATACCATTGCTTCTTTAAAATTACGAGGTGTTTTATTCTCCATTCATTTTATTTTTTATCAACCCTCAACCTAGGTCGGCGTACAACAACATGTCCTCCGCTAGGATAGTATCTGAATGGACTTTTTACTCCAACACTTCTCCAATCAACTCCAGTTTACAGTCAACAGGATTCAGTCTACCATAAAAAATTTTCTTCGTAAGTGATTGTTGCCAAAAAATAACAGTAAACGTTTTACATGGAAAATCACTCTGAAAAGCTAACAAAAAACAACCCTTGAAAAACAGCTCTGCTATTTTCCAAAGATTGTCTAAATCTGTTATTCACTAATGGCGTTACCTGTGTAGAGTTGGTAATAACGGGCTTTTTGAGCGATTAATTCATCGTGGTTACCACGTTCAATGATGCGTCCTTGTTCAAGAACCATAATGCAATCAGCGTTGCGAACCGTTGATAAGCGGTGGGCAATGACAAAGGTTGTACGACCCTTCATAAGAGCATCCATACCTTCTTGAACGTGAACTTCGGTACGTGTATCAATTGATGAAGTTGCTTCATCAAGGATCAAGGCTGGTGGATTAGCCACAGCCGCACGCGCAATCGCAAGTAATTGACGTTGTCCTTGAGAAAGATTGCTTCCGTCACCTGTCAAAATGGTATTATAACCTTCTGGCAAGCGTTTAATGAAATCATGTGCATTAGCTAATTTGGCAGCTTCGATACATTCTTCATCACTAGCATTCAAACGTCCGTAGCGGATGTTATCCATAACAGTTCCTGTAAAGAGGTGTGTGTCTTGCAATACAATTCCTAAACTACGACGAAGGTCAGCTTTTTTGATTTTACGAATGTTAATACCATCGTAATGAATCTTACCTTCTTGGATATCGTAGAAACGGTTAATCAAGTTTGTAATGGTTGTTTTACCCGCACCAGTTGAACCTACAAAAGCGATTTTTTGACCAGGTTCCGCAAATAAATTAATATCATGTAAAACCATCTTATCATCGTTATAACCAAAAGTTACATCTGTGAAAGTTACACGACCTTCTTGTTTATGATAAGTCACTGTACCATCTTCGTGTGGATGTTTCCAAGCCCAAGTACCAGTTGATTCTTTCACTTCTTGCAGATTTCCAGCAGCATCTTCTTTGGCATTAACCAATTCAACGTAACCTTCATCCAATTCAGATTCTGCATCTAGCAGTTGGAAGACACGGTCAGCACCTGCCATCGCCATAACAACAGAGTTGATTTGTTGGCTAATTTGAGTAATCGGATTAGTAAAACCACGGTTTAATGCTAGGAAAGAAACCAAAGTCCCCAAAGTCAAACCAGCATAACCATTAAGAGCAAGAACTGCTCCAAGCATGGCGCAAAGAACATATGAAAAGTGACCGATATTAGCAGAAACTGGCATCAAGATATTCGCAAAGATATTGGCATTTGTAGCTGATTCACGAAGTTCTTGGTTAAGTTTTCGGAAATTTTCCTTAGCACGTTCTTCATGGTTAAAAACTTTAACAACTTTTTGACCATCCATCATTTCTTCGATGAAACCATTAACACGACCGAGGTCATTTTGTTGGTCATGGAAATATTTTGAAGATTGCGCAGCGATTTTACGAGCCACATAAAGCAAAACAATAACCATGAAGACTGACATGGCTGACAATGGCACATTTAGAACTAACATGCTGACAAAAGTTGTCAAAATCGAAAAGCTTGAATTGACCACTTGCGGGATACTTTGTCCAATCAATTGACGAAGGGTATCAACATCGTTGGTATAGATTGACATGATGTCCCCGTGAGCATGCGTATCAAAGTACTTGATTGGCAAGCTTTCCATGTGCGTAAAGAGGTCAATACGAATACGACGTATTGTTCCTTGCCCCACATAAACCATCAAACGGTTATAAGTGTAACTACTTGCTACCCCAATAATCCCAATAATGATTAGTTGGAAAATAGCATGCGCTAAACCAGAAAACTCAGGATTTTTAGCAGCCAAAAGAGGTGTGACATAACTATCAATCAAGGTTTGCATGAACAAACTAAAACGAACCATACAAAGCGCAGCAATCAAAATCAAGACGAAAACAGCCATGAAACGCCATTTATAATTCTTAATCACATAAGCCAAAACACGTTTTAGTGTGACTTGTTTGTTCACTTCTTTTTTAGGTTGAGCCATTAGTTATTACCTCCTTCCTCATCAAAATCACCGTTACCTTGTTGTTGAACCTCATTGATTTCACGGTAGATAGCGTTTGTTTGTAGTAACTCATCGTGGCTAGCAAAGCCTGAGATTTTACCATCATCAAGAACCAAAATTTTATCAGCGTGTTGCACACTTGAAATACGTTGAGCAATGATGATTTTTGTTGTTCCTGGAATTGTTTCTTCAAATGAACGACGGATATTGGCATCTGTGGCAGTATCAACGGCACTTGTTGAATCATCCAAAATCAAAACTTTTGGTTTTTTAAGCAATGCACGGGCGATACAAAGACGTTGTTTTTGACCACCAGAGACATTGCTTCCGCCTTGTTCAATCCATGTATTGTATTTGTCAGGGAAACGTTCGATAAATTCGTCTGCACAAGCTTGGCGACAAGCTTCCATACATTCTTCGTCAGTCGCATTTTCATTCCCCCAACGAAGGTTATCAAGAATAGTTCCTGAGAAAAGGACATTTTTTTGAAGCACTACAGCTACTTGGTCACGAAGAACTTCCAAATCGTATTCGCGAACATCGTGTCCACCAACTTTGACTGACCCTGCATCCACATCATAAAGACGAGAAATCAAGTTAGCAAATGATGTCTTACCTGAACCTGTGCCACCAATAACACCGATGATTTCGCCGGATTTCACACTAAGGTCAATATCAGAAAGAACTTCTTCACCATTACCATGTTTATATGAAAAATGCACATGATCAAAGTCAATGCTTCCATCAAGAACTTCCATCAATGGATTTTCAGGGTTCACGATATCAGCTTTTTCATTAAGCACTTCTGCAATACGTTCGGCACTGGCTGTACTCATTGAAACCATAACCATAATCATTGACAACATCATAAGAGACATCATCATGGCAAAGATGTAAGACATTAGGGATGTCAATTCACCCGTTGTCAGTGTACCACCAACGATGAATTGTGCTCCAAACCATGATAAGCAGATAATACAACCAAAGATGATAAACATCATAACTGGCACGTTGAAAATGATGATTTTCTCAGCTTTAACAAATAAACGGTAAATATTTTCAGCAGCCTTCGTGAATTTTTTATTTTCATATTTTTCACGTACAAATGCTTTAACCACACGAATGGCAGAAATATTTTCCTGAACACTAGCATTCAAATCATCGTATTTACGGAAAACGTAATTGAAAGTTGTCATAGCCTTACGCATGATAAATAGAAGCGATGCTCCCAAAATCAAGACAGCCGCAAGGAAAATCAAACTCAAACGTTGGTCTACCACAAAACACATAATCATACTAACAACGATTGTCAGTGGTGCACGCACAACGATACGAATAATCATTTGATAAGCATTTTGCACATTTGTAACGTCTGTTGTCATACGAGTGACAAGACCAGCTGTACTGTATTTATCAATATTTGAAAAGGCAAAGGTTTGAATATTATCATACATTCCTTCACGCAAATTAGCGGCAAATCCTGCTGAGGCTTGCGCAGCGAATTTACCAGCCAAGAAACCAGTTGTTAAACCACATGTGGCAAGAACCAACATCAAGATACCATACTTCATGGCAACAGCCAAGTTCCCAGCTTGTACCCCTTGGTCAATTAACTTAGCAATAACAAAAGGGACTGACATATCGAAGAAAACCTCTAAAGCTGCACACAAAGGAGCAAGTAAAGATGGCGTCTTATACTCCTTGACTTGAGCTAAAAGGGTTTTAATCATTCTCGTCACCTCTTTCTACAACATTATAATAAGCTCTCTCGAGCAAAGAGTGAAATGTTTCTTGATCTTTATCAGAAAAGCCTCTGATAATATCGTCTTCGGATTCCTGCAAATGATCACATACAAGTACAATTAAATCAAGCCCTTTATCAGAAATGCGCACTTTCTTGACACGCTTGTCCTTGTCATCCTGAACCTTAGTAACCAACTCTTTTTGTTCCAAACGCGAAATAATTCCCGCCATAGTTGGTTGTGACACTTCGAATTCTTTTTCCAATTCCTTATAAGTACAGCATTCCTTGGTGTCTTTTAAATACAGCAAAACCCAAGATTGCATAATCGTAATGTTATAAGGTTTTAAAAAATTGTTCATATTTTGTTCCAAACGATGCGCGATTCGCTTAACAAGCCAACCGTATGGAGCATTTTTAGGATTCATAGTAACCTCCAACAATAAAAAAGTAATTTCAAAAAATGCCACTCAAAACCAGCAGGCACTCTTTAAGATTTGCTAAACATTTCATTTTATTTCCAAGACTATTATAAAACTTTAAAGACAAAAATCAATAGCCTGCTATTGATTTTTTAAAACAAAAAATCCCGACATTTCTGCCGAGATTACTAGTATTTTAACCCTCAACCTTTTCGCTGAGTTCTTCCCATTCAAGCATGAGATTTTCCTGTTGTTCAGTTAGTTCATCGAGTTCTTTTTGCAAATCAATCAACTCACTTGCTTCGTTTGTAGCAAGCATGGCTTGGTTGAGTTCTTCTTCTCGCGCTTCAATTTCTTCTAATTGATTTTCAATTTCAGTGATTCGGCGTGTGAGTTTACGAAGTTCTTTTTGATTTGCTTTTTGAGCTTGATAATCATTAGCTGGCGCTTTTTCAACGACAACTGTTATTTTTTCTTGTGCTTCTTCAGCTTTCAAGCGAGCTAATTCTTCCAGCTCTGCTTTTTTATCAAGGTAATAATCGTAATCACCAAGGTAAAGTGTTGAACCCTCTTCGGAGATTTCAAGCACTTTTGTCGCTACACGGTTAATGAAATAACGGTCGTGGCTGACAAATAAAAGCGTGCCATCAAAATCAATCAAGGCATCTTCCAGAACTTCCTTACTGTCAATATCCAAGTGGTTGGTTGGTTCGTCAAGGATAAGGAAATTGTTGTTTTGCATTGACAATTTTGCTAACAAAAGACGAGCTCGTTCGCCACCTGAAAGCATGCTGACAGATTTTTTAACGTCATCACCTGAGAATAAGAAAGCACCAAGACGATTTCTAATTTCAACTTCTGGTGTTGTTGAGAAATCATTCCAAAGCTCATCAAGTACAGTATTGGTATGAGTCAAGTTTGATTGTGTTTGGTCATAGTAACCCACTTCTACGTTGGCACCGTAAGTTGATGTTCCTTTGATAAATGGAATCTGACCAACAATTGATTTAATCAAAGTTGATTTTCCAATACCATTTGGTCCAACTATGGCAATGGCATCAAATTTCTTGACATCAATATTGATTGGTTCAGACAAAATTTGGTCATCATAACCAATTGCCGCATCAGCAACTGTCAAGACGACATTTCCTGACACCTTGTCAGCGTGGAAAGTCATGTTAGCTGATTTTTGTCTAGCTGATGGCTTGTCCAAGCGCTCCATTTTTTCTAGCTGTTTTCGGCGAGCTTGGGCACGTTTTGTCGTTGAAGCACGAACAAGGTTACGTTGCACAAAGTCTTCCAACTTAGCAATTTCTTTGGCTTGTTTTTCGTAATTTTTAGCTTCTAATGCTAATTTCTCAGCCTTCAAGTCCATGAATTTTGAGTAATTACCGACATAACGGTCAAGCGAATGTTTTGTCAAATCAAGCGTCACTGTTGCAACTTTATCAAGGAAATAACGGTCGTGACTGACAATAATCAAAGCGCCTTGATAGTTGACCAAGTAATTTTCAAGCCAAGCAATGGTTTCAATGTCCAAGTGGTTGGTTGGTTCGTCAAGTACAAGAAGTTCAGGCTTTTCAAGCAACATTTTAGCAAGAGCCAAGCGCGTATTTTGCCCACCAGACAACTCAGAAATTTTCATTTGCCACATAGACTCATCAAATTTGAACCCGTTCAAAATGGCTTTGATTTCTGCTTCATAAGTGAAACCACCTTTGACACGAAACTCTTCTGACAAGCGGTCATAATCTGACATCAATTTATCGAAAGCATCGCCTGTTAGCTCTGCCATTTGCATTTCCATCTTGCGAAGACGTGATTCCATGCTACGCACATCATCAAAAACGTGCAACATTTCATCAAAAATAGTATTTTCTGACTCAAAACGGCTATCTTGCGCCAAATATGACAAACTTAAGTCACGTTTTGTATTGATTTCACCTGATGTTGGTACTTCTTCACCGACTAAAATTTTTAACAACGTTGATTTACCAGCACCATTTCGCCCAACAAGCGCGATGCGGTCTTTTTCATCAACTTGAATATTAATATTGTCAAATAAGACATCGCCCGAAAATGAGCGTTCAATTTTGTTTCCTTGTAAAATAATCATATGTCTATTTTAACAAATCCTCACTCGTTAAACTAGGATAATATCAAAAAATCTGCTCAAATGAGCAGATTTCATTACTATTGATTATAAATCGATTGCACTTTTTGGATATCAACCATTTGAATGCCGTAGTATGATCCTGAAGACTGCATGACAGACTCTTCATTGTCATCGTGGTCAAGCCCAATTGCATGCCCCAATTCGTGCTCTGCTGTGTAGACGATACGATTGTGTGTGTAGCCATAATCATTGTCAAGCAAATAATAGGTATTTAACTTAACATCCACATGTGTAATCTGATTAGTCAGAGCATTGGTTTCTGTCTCAGCAAGTCCAGCCGCCTTGGAACTAGCATCAGAATACTCCGTCGCCACAATATTAGCAGAACTTTCATCACTCACAAGCGTAAAGGTAAAAGCACCCGTCGCATTCCAAGCATTGATGGCTTCTTCATAAGCATTGACCAAAGTTTTGTTGGTCGTTTTAATATAAACCGTCGCTGAATTACTTGACCAGCGCGCACCAGAATAATGCGTGAAATCATCGGTCGATAAATCTTTTAAATTCTTAGCAATATCATCTTTATTATCCTGAAAATAAGCTGTCGCACTATTAGCAGCATCTAAAATGGAATTTGCTAACTGTGAGCTACTGTTATTGGCATAATAAAGCAGACCAAAACACACAATCGCAATCAAAATGATTGTCTTAATAATAGCCCAGAAAAAATTCCAGATAATATTAATAATGAGGCTTGGAATGAAAAAGATAATCTTAAATAGTGTTCTCATACCTATCCTCTCTTTCTAGAATTCTAAGCATTAACAAATTACCTCGGGCTATAGTATAACAAGCTAAGCTTAAAAAAACAAGAAAAAATAATCATTTTAATCCCAGTCAACCACTACGATTCATCATAATAAAAAAAGAAGTTGAGAACTTCTGTCTCAACTTCAATAATCTTCTTATCTCACTTCCATAACGACTGGTAAGATAGCTGGGCGACGTTTGGTTTGGTCGAAGAGGAATTTAGCCACTTCATCGCGGACAGCTCCCTTTAATTCACCCCAGTCAAAACTATCTTGTTCCAAGTAGTTTTCAACGGTTTGGTTAACCAATTCAGCTGATTCGCGAAGAATATCACGGCTCTTCTTAACGTAAACAAATCCACGTGTGTGAATTTTTGCTTTTGATACAATTTTCTTTTCGCGTTTATTAACAGTCAAGGCAACGATGAAGATACCATCTTCTGACAAGACTTTACGGTCACGAAGAACGATGTTTCCGACATCACCGATAGCATTACCATCAATCATGACATCCCCTGCTGGTACACTACCTTCATGGTTGAAACCATTTTTACCAAGAACCATAACATCGCCGCGTTTGACGATGTAGATGTTTTCAGGGTACATTCCCACTTCTTGTGCCAATTCAGCATGAGCTGCCAAATTACGGTACTCACCTTGAACTGGAAAAAGGTATTTCGGTTGAAGAAGGTTAAGCATCAACTGCAAATCACGTCCATTGGCATGACCTGAGACATTAAGTGTCTTCGTAATAAGATTAACCGTACCACCAGCTTTGTAAATTAGGTTTTCAACACGCGCAACTGCTGCTTCTTTTGAAAGACTTGGTGTTGTAACGATGTAAACCAAATCGCCATCTTTAATTTGAATATAACGGTGACGACCAAGTGCCATCCTGTGTAGACCATTAATTGGTTCACCCATACGACCAGCTTCAAGAATAATCAATTCATGGTCATCGTATTTGTGCATGTCTTTTGGTTTAATGATTAATTTTTCATCAACCAAACGAAGACGTTTCATGCGAATCGCTGTGCGAACAATGTTTTCAGCGTCAAAACCAGTCAAGACTACACGACGACCATATTCAGCAGCTGAGTCAAAGACTTGTTGGATACGCACAAGGTTTGAAGCAACCGCAGCAATGATAACGCGACCTTCAGCGTCAGCAATAGCGCTATACATTTCAGCAGCAACTTCTGCTTCGCTTGCTGTCATGACGTGACTTGTAGCATTAGCAGAATCAGAAAGAAGGGCAAGTACACCTTCGCGTCCAATTTCAGTCAAACGTCCCAAGTCAGTACGGTAATATTTACGCGCCGCTTGGTCAAACTTAAAGTCACCTGTATAGACGATGTTTCCTTCATCGGTACCAACTACAATCCCTAAACTTTCAGGAACTGAGTGAGTTGTTTTGAAGAATGAAATTGTCGCATCGGCAAATTCGATTTCAGTTTCAGCGTCGATAACGTGGAAATTATTGAATTTCTTAACGTTGTTATTTTTCTTAACAAAGAGCTTCGCTAACTCAATAGTAAGTGGTGAACCAAAGACTGGCGCTTTGAATTCTTGCAAAATATAAGGCAAAGCTCCAATAGCATCGGCGTGCCCGTGTGTCAAGAAAATCCCTTGCACACGTTTTTTGTTTTCAATTAGGTAATCAAGGTTCGGAATGACTTCATCCACACCAAGTTGCTCATTTTCAGGATACTTCAGTCCAGCATCCAAAACGAAAATTGAGTCATTAACTTCTACCACATAGAGGTTTTTTGCATTTTCACGAACCCCACCTAGGGCAATAATTTTAATATCGCTCATGACGATGTTTTCTCCTCATTTTATTTTTTTATACGTGCAAACCAAGTTTGCTTATTTCTTTTACTAACGGTCCTCGCCTCCAAAAAGGTTAGCAAGTCGAATTACAGCAATTTAATTGTAACATATTTTCAGCAGTTTTTCTTCTTTATGATTTGGAAAAGTCACTCAAGGTACAAAAAAAACGCCCGAGGGCGTTTCATTTTATTCAAATAATTGATAGTAATCAGCGATTGCCATTTGGGCTTTTTCGTCTTGATTGAGGTCTTTGATGATTTTTCCGTTTTTCATGACAATCAAGCGATTACCGTATTTCAGAGCATCTTCCATGTGGTGTGTAATCATGAGCGCTGTCAACTGATCTCCCGTCACAAATTCATCTGTCAGATTCATTAATGACACACTTGTTTTGGGATCAAGAGCTGCTGTGTGTTCATCAAGTAAAAGTAGCTCTGGACGTTTTAGCGTTGCCATCAAAAGACTAAGGGCTTGACGTTGCCCACCTGATAAAAGGCCAGTCGGCGTATCCAAATGTTTTTCAAGACCATTGCCAGTTCGTGCCACCAATTTCTTAAATTCATCTGTAAAACTGTGAATTTTTCGTGGCAAAAGCCCACGTTTTTCACCACGGTATTTGGCAATTAAGATATTTTCAACCACTGTCATACGAGGTGCTGTTCCCATTTTAGGGTCTTGAAAGACACGCGCAAGGTAATTAGCACGTTTTTCAGCAGGCAGATGCGTCACATCTTTTCCAAGGATTGAAATGCTTCCGCTAGTTAACATCAAAGTCCCAGCAATCACATTGAAAAGAGTTGATTTACCAGCACCATTTCCACCTAAAATCGTTAAAAAATCATGTTCATAAATGGTCAAATTCACATCGTCAAGGATTGTTTTGACCTCATCAAGTCCGTTATTAACTTGAACTGTTGCATTTTTTAATTCGACAATTTTTTTCATCGTGATAAGGTCACTCCTTTAAAGAATTTATTTTTAAGAACAGGAACCATAAGACAAATGGCTAGGATAATGGCACTGAATAATTTGAGGTAGTTGGTATTGAAGCCAAGAGCAATCACACCTGTGATTAAGAATTGGTACAAAATTGACCCGACCACAATGGCAATCAAACGTTCAAGTAGTGTCAAACCAGTTGAGTAAAGCACCTCTCCGATAATAATACTTGCAAGACCGATTACAATAACACCAATCCCTTTTGACACATCAGCGTAGCCATCTTGTTGGCTGACAAGAGCCCCTGACAAAGCAATCAAACCATTTGAAATGGTAAGTCCCATAACTTCCATGCGGTCAGTATTGATTCCAAAGCTCTTTGCCATATCTCGGTTATCACCAGTGGCGATATAAGCCTGACCAAGACGTGTGTAAAGGAAGAAAATCAACGCTGAAATGACGATTACCACTGCCAAAAGACCAATTACCAAAAGATTTGTACTATCAGCAAATGGAAGCAAGGCTTGCAAAGGCTTGATGTTAAGCAAACCAAGGTTGGCACGTTTCATAACCATAAGCATAACTGAGTTACATGACGTCATTACCAAAATCCCTGCTAAAAGCGTCGGAATTTTTCCTTTGGTGTAAAGAAGACCAGTAACAAGACCTGCTAAACAACCCGCAAGCATACCTGTCAAAGTAGCTAACAAAGGGTGTGTCCCGTGATTCATCAAAGTAACAGCCACTGCTCCACCAAGAGGGAAAGACCCTTCAGTCGTCATATCTGGAAAATTAAGAATTCGGAAAGTCAGGTAAATTCCTAAACCAAGAATCCCCCACAAAAGTCCTTGTGAAACTGACGAAATAATCATATGATGTTTTCTCCTTCTCTCCTAATTTTCATCTGCTTTGACAGCTACTGTTGCTTTTGACAGCATACTATCTGGAATTGTAATGCCAAGTTCTTGAGCTTCTTTTAAGTTAAGGGTTGGGGTACCAGTATTAACGATGTTAACTGGGACGTCTGATACTTTTTTACCAGCAAGTAATTTGATAGCAATTTTTGCTGTTTCAACCCCTAAATCATATTGACTTTGAGCGACTGAAGCGATGCTTCCTTGTTCAACCATGGTGTCCACACATGAATAAACTGGAATCTTAGCAGCGTTTGCTGAGTTAACAACAGTTGAAAAAGCTGAGGCAATGGTATTATCTTGTGGGACAAAAACAGCATCGACTTTACCAGTCATGACAGACATGGTTGTTTTAATTTCGTTGGTTGATGGGACGGCGTATTCAATCACGTTGATACCTGCCGCTTTAGCGTACTTTTTAAAGTCAGCCACTTGAGATACGGAATTATCTTCGCTGCTAGCATACAAGACTCCGATTGTCTTAGCGTTTGGTGTAATTTCTTGAATCATCTCAACCGTTTGTTTAATCGGCACTTTGTTAGAAACTCCTGTTACGTTTCCTTCTGGTTTTTTCAAATTCTTAACCAATTTTGCTCCGACTGGGTCTGAAATAGCTCCCATCACAACCGGAATGTCTTTGGTTGCTGAGGCTAGACCTTGGGCAGCTGGTGTTGCAATACCAATGACCACATCATTTTTAGCATGAACCAATTGTTTACTCATGGTTTGGATTTTACTTTGGTCACCTTCGGCATTCAAAACGGTAATCTTCGCATTTGCTTTGTCATAACCAGCATCAGCTAAGCCATCTTCAATCCCTCTTTCAATTTCATCAAGAGCATCGTGGGTAACATATTGTAAAATACCGATTTTGATGTCTCCATTTTTCGCTGACTCATTTTTAGTCTGGTCATAAATCATTGAACCAGCTACTAAAATGACAAGGGCAATAAGTGTTCCAATAAGTGCTTTATTTTTCATTTGTTATCTCCGTTGAACAATCTATTTTCTTAATAGCATATTTTCATCCTAAAGAGTCAACTAAAAAGAAAAGCGTCTAGTAATTGCTTACTACACGCTTTTTTATCTTGTAACTAAGATTAGCGCATAAATACTTTTTAGAAGTACTCCAAAAGTCGTATCTATGCAACAACATAAACACAACTTTTACATACGCCAACTTTGCCAACTTGTAAGAGTTTGTGTCATGTTCATATCTTAGCTTCCTCCTGTGTTTTTTAATAATTATAACCTAAATTCTGAAAATTTCAAGTTCTTTTCGAAATTTTCTTATTTTTATTCAAAACACTTATTTGCCAAGCTCAAACTTTAGCTTAAATGCTGGATAAAACTTCTAATAACCTTTGGAAGAGTGTGATAAAAATAAGGTTTATAGAGTCTCTCTTTCCAAGTATGAGCTCCAATACCATAAACGCTCAAGTCAAGAGCTGGAATATCAAGACTTCTAATCGTCTCAACTGGCAAAGGATAAATCGCATCCATCAGAGGAAAATTTGCTTTTAGTTTTTCAATGTCTTCTGGACTTTCTCGCATCGCAAGATAACTAGAATCACTTAAAAATGGGGAAAAACGACGTTTCACAAAATGTTCTTCAGGAAATTCTGTCATCATTTTTTCAAGCGCTTGGTCAACATCGCTGTCACGGTCAGTATAATTGCGAGGACAAAATGGCGGCGCTAAAAAGATAATCACTTTTACTTCATCAGGCTGTGTTTTTGCCTCAAGGTAGTCAATTAAATCAAAGCCAACTTCTCGTTTGTCATAATATTCGATAGTTTCAAAGCACTTCCTAATCAAGGCTTGGCTATCAAAACTTTTTTCTCCAAAACATCTAGATACTGCGAAAAAGTCATCACAGTAATATCATGTGAAATCTGTCTATGAATATGACTTCTTTCCGAATAAATCTTAAATCATTCTTTATAATGTCTTGAAGCCTCATGGACAGCCTCACGACTAGCTTCCATTAAGGTGTCCAAAATGGTATCTGCACTTTTTTCATATAAGAAAGTATTGAAATAAAGATTGGCACGCTTGTTTGTGTGGATATTATAAAAATCCTTGCAACCTCGTTGTAAAAGCACAGAACTTGGCAATACATCTTCATTGTCAATTTTTTCAACTAAATCGAGGTTGGTATTGATTTTAAGATTAATCTCACTAGAAATCATTGTGTCATCAATGCCCATTAGGCAATTGCCAACATGCGTTTCTCTCCCTTTGATGTAAAAACATGTCAACATTTTTCTAGCTGCGCCTGTGTAGATATATTTCTTATCATCACCGTCATATGATGGCGAAATAAAACCTGTATTGATAGCCACTTTAAAATCATAGCCAGCTTTACGCAAACGTAAAAGTTCACTTGAGACTTGAATAGCACCCGTATGGTCATTTTCCTCAACACAATTGGTCACCACAAGTAAATTACAGGAAAGTTCATCCATGTGTTCCATGTAATAGAAAAGTGTTGCAATATTGACCGCATCGCCCGATTTCATGTCAAGAATACCTCGTCCAAAGAGCCAATCATCTGATTTAGCATGCTCTTGAACGACAGGGTCATTGTCATAATCTTTAAAAAAATCTATCAGAGTATCTGGATCATTTGCGATTGTCTTTAGCGGACCATAATCCTCTATGCCTACGGTGTCCATATGCGAGTGTAAAATGACAGTCTTAGTTGTTCCTGATTTTTTGAGCAGTGCAAAATTATTTTTTCGTTTCAAGGAGTCATTTTCTAAAACTTACTGCCAGAGGTCTTCTGAGTGAGCTTTAAAATACGGTGCTGCAATAAGTTATAGATGGCATCTGCCAGCTTAACTTCACCTTCTATGCCATTTACCGAAAGAATGGACACCAAATATTTAGTAATTGCTTCGATGCGCTCTGGCAAACTGTAGGCTTCAATCGTTTCAAATTTCATGATGATACTCCTTTAAAATGGCAACTGCATTTTTAACCGTTTGAACTTGCAAGGTGTTCAGACTTTCTTGACTATAAAAGGCTGAATGCGGCGTTAGAATAACATTCTCACGTCCAAGCAAAGGATTGTTAATCAGGTCTGGATTTTCACTCTCTAAAACGTCCAAACCAGCACCAATCACTTCACCTTCATCAAGTGCTTCTACCAAGGCTGCTTCATCAATCAGACTCCCACGCGCCACATTGATAAACAACACTGGCTTTTTCAATTTCTTAAAGAAATCACGATTAAAGAAATGCTCATTTGCCGAATTAGCAAATAAATGCAAGCTAATCACATCAGCTTCTGCTTGGATAGTCTCAACCGAGATCAATTTGACCCCGATTTCTTATGCCATCTCTTCTGGCAAAAAAGGATCGTAGTCAATCACTGACATGCCAAAACTTTTCGCACGTTTTGCTACTGCTTGACCAATTCGACCAAGACTAAAAATTGCCAAAGTTTGCGAGGATAAACGCTTTACTTCACCGGCTTTTTGATAACTCCAAAAACCATCTTCAATGTATTTACGATGAATAAAGAGTTTTTGATTTAGTGCTAGTAATAGAGCAATCGTGTGGTTGGCAACATCTTCTGTCGAATGCGCTCCTAAATTTCGAATAGCAATGCCTAACTTCTCTGCATACTCACAATCAATGGTATTTATTCCCGTAGCATTAACCGCAATTCCTTTTAAATCTGGAAATTTTGCCAGAATATTTTCCTTCATCGGGCAAAGAGAGCTCATCGAAAAATTTGACAAGGGTGAAGAATCGCTTTTCTTACTCTATCACACGACCAGCAGTTATCACAATTTCTTAAAAGAATTTATCAAGATTAACCAGCTGCCAACCCAACATCATATTTCTATCGATAACCTCTCACTGATTGAGCACGAGGTCCTTAAAGGTACTGGCATTACCATTGTTAGTCAAGATATCGCAGAATGTCTGCTTGAAAATTCCAATATCATTTCAAGCTCTAAAAAGCTCAAAGACATTTTTATCAAAACCTACGCCATCGTCAAAATGGAAAATAAGCATTACCTAGACCTTCTAACAATCATTCAAAAATTAAAAAAATCGTAAGGGACAGACTTTCCCATATCGCAGAGTCCAGATTTTGCAAGGGTTATGGTATAATAGAAGAATTGAAAACATGAGATTAGAAAGGAGACGTCGTAAGCTTCTTATCGCTCTCGGTTAGCTAGCATTACGGCAACTTTAATCATGTCATTTGATGGTTTTTTCCTACACCATTTAACCAAAGAATTACAAGATGAGCTTCTCTACGGACGCATTCAAAAAGTTAATCAGCCCTTTGAGCACGAGCTTGTTTTAACCATTCGTAATAACCGTAAAAACTATAAACTGTTACTTTCTGCCCACCCTGTTTTTGGGCGTCTGCAAATTACTAAAACAGACTTTCAAAACCCTCAAACACCTAATACCTTTACCATGATTATGCGTAAATACCTTCAAGGTGCGGTTATTGAAAACATCACACAAATTGAAAATGACCGTGTTTTAGAAATCGCCTTTTCAAATAAAAATGAAATCGGTGACAACATCAAGGTCACCTTGGTTGTTGAAATCATGGGCAAACACAGTAACATCATCTTGATTGATAAGGCTGAAAGTAAGATTATCGAATCTATCAAGCATATCGGTTTCTCACAAAACAGCTACCGAACAATCTTGCCTGGTTCAACTTACATTGCACCGCCAAAAACTGATGCTAAAAATCCTTTTACCGTTTCAGATGAAAAATTATTTGAAATCTTACAAACCGAGGATTTGGCACCACGTCATCTTCAAAAACTTTTCCAAGGTTTGGGACGTGATACCGCTGAAAATTTGGCAGCTCAGCTTAGTGATGACAAACTCAAACAGTTCCGTGCTTTCTTTGCTCGACCTGTCCAGCCAAATATGACTGACAAATCATTTGCAGCGGTGCCATTTAATAATAGCGGTCAAACTTTTGACAGCCTTTCAGAGTTGCTAGATGTTTTCTATCAAGATAAAGCTGAACGCGATCGCGTCAACCAACAATCAAGCGACTTGATTCACCGTGTTCAAACTGAACTCGATAAAAATATCAAAAAGCTAGCAAAACAAGAAAAAGAATTAGCAGCTACTGAAAACGCCGAAGAATTCCGCCAAAAAGGCGAACTCTTAACCACTTATCTCTCAATGGTGCCAAACAATCAAGACCAAGTGGAACTTGATAACTACTACACTAATGAAAAAATCACTATTGCTCTTGATAAAAGTTTGACCCCTAACCAAAATGCTCAGCGTTATTTCAAAAAATACCAAAAACTAAAAGAAGCTGTCAAACACTTAACAGGGCTTATCGAAGAAACAAAACACACAATCACTTATCTTGAAAGTGTTGAAACTTCTCTTAGTCACGCTTCTATCTCTGATATCGAAGACATTCGTGAAGAGTTGGTGGAAACTGGTTTTGTCAAACGCCGCACGCGCGATAAACATCACAAACGTAAAAAACCAGAGCAATACCTTGCTTCAGATGGTAAGACAATCATCATGGTTGGACGCAACAACCTGCAAAATGATGAATTAACCTTCAAAATGGCGAAAAAAGGTGAACTCTGGTTCCACGCTAAGGATATTCCAGGTAGTCACGTACTCATCAAGGACAATCTTAACCCAAGCGATGAAGTCAAGACTGATGCCGCTGAATTAGCAGCTTATTACTCAAAAGCTCGCCTATCAAATCTTATCCAAGTCGATATGATTGAAGCTAAAAAACTCAACAAACCTACTGGTGCCAAACCTGGTTTTGTCACATACACTGGTCAAAAAACACTTCGCGTTACACCAACCGAAGAAAAAATCAATAGCATGCGCATTGAAAATAAGAAATAACTTGCTATTAAGATTGCAAAAAAGCATCGGCTAAAAGCCAATGCTTTTTGTTTATTCTTCAGTTTTATCGATTAATTTTGAGTGACGGTAACCATAAGCAAAGTAAATGATTGTTCCAATCACAAAGGCAACGATAAAGCAATACCATGTCTCAAGCTTACATTGTGTCATCAAAGCCAAGCAAACCACAATTGATAATATTGGCAAAAATGGCACCCAAGGTGCTCTGAATTCCCCTTCTTTTGGCTCACCAAAATCTTTACGAAGTTTGATAACCCCAAAAGCAAGCAAGATAAGGTATGCAAGTGTCACAATATTAACTAACAAAGCTAGAATTTCCAAAGGAAAAACTCCCGAGAAGAACATTGTGACAATCCCAACAAATATAGTTGCTTTCTTAGGAACCTTGCTCTTCGGTGTTAATTCTTGGAATTGCTCAGGCAAAAGCCCATCACAACTGACATTGTAAATCACACGTGACAAGGCAAACATCATAGAAATACATACCGTTACCAATGTAAAAATAACCACAACAGAAACAATATTACCTACTAATGAAAAACCAATGCTACGTAAAACAAATGGTACCACGTCAGCTGTATTTAATTTAGTATAGTGAACAGTTCCAGTTAAAACCAAAGTAACCAAAACATACAATAAAGTTGTCAATCCAATTGAAAAGAAGATACCTTGCGGAATTTTCTTTTGAGGTTCTTTGGTCTCATCAGCCGCCATAGAAATTGATTCAAATCCAAGAAAAGCAAAGAACATCAATGACGCACCAGCCATGATACCAACTTTTCCACCATAAATTTGACCAAATCCGAACGGTGTGAAATCACTCCAGTTTTGCGTATTAATTGCTGTCAAACCAAGAGCAATAAATATAAGCAAAACCGCTAATTTAAAGATAACCAAAATAGAATTAAATCTCAATACCGTTTGAACCCCTAGTACAACAAGGGCTGTCACACAAAGTAATAAGATAACAGGAACAATATCAATATAAGTTCCCTTTGCAGGATTAAAAGGACCACTCAAAGCTGTCGGCAAACTAATGCCAAAAGTTTTCAAGAAAGCTTTTAAATACTCTCCCCAACCAGAGGCTGCCGTTGAAATCGCTCCTGCAAATTCAATCATCATAAACCAACCTGCAATCCAAGCTGGGTACTCTCCAAAAACAGTATACAAATAGCGATACACACCACCTGAATGAGGCAATCTTGAAGAAAATTCTGCAAAGAATAAAGCTGACATGGTTACACAGATAGCAGCAATAATAATTGAAATAGTAATCGCAGGTCCTGCATATTGAGAAGCGCCTACTCCTGTTATCGTGAAAATCCCAGTCCCAACAATCGAACCTACCCCTAAAAAGATAAGTTCAGCAAGCCCCAGGCGTCGTTGCAAATGGCTTGTCTTTTGCGCCATCGGGGTCTTTCGAAAAATATCCATACATTCTCCTGTTATTTGTTTGAAATCGTCATGCAATTCTTATAATTCTATCAATTCTTGATACAAGATTCACATGCACAACGTCTTTTATTTTAGGATAAATATAAGTAAAAATCAACTCTATACCTCATTTTTATCCGTAAAAAAACACATTGCTAAAAAAAGATAAACTCGTTTTTAGAAATGTGCCTTTTTCATATGCGATAACTAGACGATTTATTCGCTTTTTTTGATGTCTTCTTTCAATTCGTCCATGTTAAATTTTGCAAAAAGGTATTTGCGGTCTTGAACTGGGAAACGTTGATCAAGTTGGTCAACAGGTCCTACTTCAACCACACCTTCTGAAATCACAAAATCCATCACATGACCACCAAAGGTTAAATCATCTGAAATAAAGTGTAAATGATAACCAGCAACACTTACTCCGTGGAACATCTTAGGTGTCCAGATACCCACAATAGTCCCTGTGACATTTTCACGTGAATATTCGGGTTGGCGTGTTGCAACTTCTGCAAATTTTGTATTTGGCGCAGATTTGGGAATCATGCGAACATGCATGTTAGAAAAAGTCCCCTTAATTTTAATCGAACGGAACAAGTTCACACCATCATAATACGACTCGATACGTTTTTTCAACTCTGCATCTGTCATTTCAAAACGTTGTTTGAAAATCACTTCAGCTTGATGAGGAACAACTGCAGCGTAAGGAACTTTGACATCATCAGAAACCTCAACAATTTCAGGTTTCCCGTTTGAACCGATAGCTTGATAGGCTTTACCGTCTAGAATAATCAACTCTCCATCAATAGAATCGAGTGTTCCGATTCCCAAATCACCGTGCTCTAGTAACTCACCAATGGTTAAGGTACCACCATAAAGACCAGCCATTAAGGCACTTAAGGTATTATATTGAAAAAGTTTAATTGCTTCTGACATATTCTCCTTCACTTTCGTCATTAAAAATTAACTGTCATTAATATTTTATTGCCAAATTCGTTAAATTGCAAGCTTAATAAAATTCGTCTGGTAAGATTGTTTCACCAAGTTTGATATTATCTTTGTAATCGATTGGAATATCGATAAGAACTGGACCATTGGCTGCTTCAGCAAGAGCTTTTTTGAAGGTCGCTTCAAAACCTTCTTTGCTATCAACACGGTAACCTTTAGCACCAAAACTTTCAGCATATTTCACAAAATCAACAGGACCAAAATCAACGCCTGAAGAACGACCGTATTTCATCTCTTCTTGGAATTCAACCATATTGTATTTACCATCATTCCAGATAATGTGAACGATTGGTAAATTAAGACGAACTGCAGTTTCTAATTCTTGCGCTGAGAAGAGGAAACCACCATCACCAGATACAGAGATAACAGTTGTATTTGGGCGAACAAGAGCTGCTGAAATTGCCCAAGGAAGTGCAACTCCAAGGGTCTGCATGCCGTTTGAAAAGAGCAGATGACGAGCTTCATATGATTTGAAATAACGTGCCATCCAAATGTAGTGACTACCAACGTCAACAGTGACAGTCATATCATCTGTTGTATTTTCTTGTAAGACATCAATAACATCAAGCGGGTGAACCAAACCTTCCTTGGAATTACGATCAAATTTAACATCTTCGACAACATTTTTCTTCAGATTTTGCAAATAATCTACTGATGCTTTTGTCAAAACATAACCATTAACGGCAGGCAAGAGCAAGTCAATCGTATCCGCAATGTTACCAATCAATTCACGTTCTGGTTGGAAATAAGTATCGATTTCAGCTTGCGCAACGTCGATAACAATAATACGAGCTGAAATTTCAGCATTCCAATTTCGGGCTTCATACTCAATTGGGTCATAACCAATAGCAATAACAAGGTCAGCTTTTTTAAGCAACATGTCACCTGGCTGATTGCGGAAAAGCCCAACACGTCCAAAGAAAGTGTCTTCTTCAAGTTCACGCGATACGATACCTGCCCCTTGGAAAGTTTCAACAACTGGTAATTTTACAGCATCCAATAACTTACGAATAGACTTTGTAACTGCACGCGTTGAAGCACCATTTCCCAGAAGAAGAACTGGTAAGTCGGCATTTCGGATAGCTTGCGCTAAATAGTTGATATCACCAACTGACGCAGAACCCAATTGAGGATCTGTTAATGGCTTGATTGCTTTTACGGAAACCAAACTGTCAGTCACATCTTGTGGAATGGAAACAAAGCTTGCACCACGTTTACCTGACTTTGCCACACGATAGGCATTAGCAATTGTTTCAGAGAGAGTATCTGGCTCATGAACTTCTACAGCATATTTTGTAACTGGTTCCATCATTGCCACATTTTTCATAGATTGGTGAGACCGTTTCAGCAAATCGGCACGTTTTACTTGACCTGAAATCGCTAAAACAGGATCCCCTTCATCCGTTGCGGTCACCAATCCTGTCGCCAAATTTGAAACTCCAGGTCCACTTGTTGTAATCACAACGCCAGGTGTACCTGTAATACGTCCAATCCCTTGTGCCATAAAAGCAGCATTTTGCTCATGACGAGCTACAATCAACTGTGGTCCCTTATCTTCAAGAGTGTCAAAAATACGATCAATTTTAGCACCAGGAATACCAAAAACATAGTCAATGTCATGGTTGATGAGACTATCCACTACCAAATCAGCCCCATATTGCTTTTGTTCAGTCATTTTATCTCCTATATGTCTTTAGATGACTAATTAAGAACAGTTTTTAAAGTTCCAATATATCACAATTTCAAGAAAATCTGGCGATAAAATTAGTCAAATCTAAATCACAAATTTTTATTTTTCACAAATATTAATCAATTATACCATAGTTTTACGAAAAGTTTGTGAAATTTCTCTTGTGAAATTTTTCTTTATCTTTCTAAAATAAGATTAAAAACATTCTTGAAAATTACAAGAAAAAACACGACGAAGTTGTCGCGCTTTTTACTCTATTTTTTTCGTCTTGTTCTGACAAAATCATAGATGGTCATCAAGATAAAACCACCAAATACCACAAGAATATTGCGAAGTGGTTCACCACTTTGATCAAAGAATAATAGCAAAACAAAAATGATAATAACCGTTATTAGGTTACTAGCCAAAAGACTCTTAAAATTCATCTTCATTTAAAAATTCCACCATATTGACATCATCTGGAACCAAAGTCAAATAACGTTTAGCCACATCCTTAGCACGATCTGCGTAGCCAAATTCACGCAAAATATAGGCATAGTCTTGCAAGAATTCTGGATTGTCTACCAAGTCAGTTGCTAAATCATCATAAATTTTGAGAGCCTTTTTATCAGCCTCAAGAGCTTGGTAAGCTTTGGCAATATTCCATTTAGTAAGCACATTATCAATGTTATCGCGATTAAGAGCTACAACATCGTCGTAGCGTTCTTCTTCTAAGTATAAGTTTGTCAAACGCATCAAGACATCTTCATCATCAACAGCTACTTCTTTTCCTTTCAAAAGATAACTTTCTGCTTGTTTGATATCGTGTAATTCATATGAAAATTGTGATGCTGCAAGCAAAAGATTGGTATCAAATTCATTTTTAGCCAAACCTTTTTGAACCAATCGAAGGGCTTCTTCAGTTTTATTTTCTTCATGAAGAGATTGTGCATAAACATACTCATACCCTTCAAAATCAGGATTCATTATCTCCAATTGTTTGAAGTAAATATTTGCTTTTTGGTATTCATCTTGATCATACAAAATTGTCGCTAATTCAAAAACAGTATTATCATCGTATTCAATCTCAGCAGCTTTTTCAAGAAATTCAATAGCTGCTTCAAATTTTCCGAGACTAGCATATACACGACCGATACGTTGATAGGTTGACACACCAGTCAATTCAAGAATATCTCGATTATCTAGCTTAGCGTATTCTTTGATAGCTTGGTTGTAATTACCAAGTTCCATTTCGATTTCAGCCAAACCAAAAATAACCAAAGGTTCATCACTAATCTGACTAGCCTGGAGAAGTTTTTCACGCGCAACATCAGCTAGCCCTTCCATTTCGTAGATATCTGCCATAACAAGCAAAGCAGACAAATAAGTATCGCTCTCAGGCGAAATAGCATCAAGATACAAGAAAGCACCTTCGATATCACCATCTTCAGTCGCAATCTGAGCTAGATTGATATTAACTTCAGGATAATCTTCACGTTCTTGCAAATAAATTTCTTTTGCTTGTGGCAAGAAACCAATGCTTTCAAGATACTCTGCCAATTCCAAAAGAGTCTCAGCATCGTCTTCTTTCAAAGCTCGTTTAAAATATTTATTAGCATGCTCCAAATCTTGACTCTGGATTGAGGCAACCATTTTTTCACTATTTAACATCTTTTGATTCTTCTCCTCCTTCTTCTACAATTAACTCTTCTTCATATAAACCACTGGCAGCTTTGTACCAGTCAAAAATTTCTTTAACAATCACCTTGATAGAGGCATAAACCGGAATTCCTAGGAAAACTCCCCAAATACCAAACATTGAGCCAAACGTTAGCAAAATAAACATAATGGTAATCGGATGAATGCTTAGCTTGCTTCCCAAAACCAAAGGAGCCACAAAACGCCCTTCAATCGTTTGTTCAACCACGAAGGTCACAAGAATCTTAATCAGCATAATTGGTCCTTGAACAATCCCCATAATCACAACAGGAACCATGGCTAAGAAACTACCAAGATATGGAATCATATTAAGGAAGCCTGCAATAATACCAAAAGTTGCCGCATAACGCAAACCAATCATATTAAAGAAGATTGTAAACATAATCCCAACAACAATCGCCACAGTTACTTGACCTTGAACATAACCAGCAAGTTGTTTGTTGATATCCCCAAGAATACGTGATGTTGGACGACGCATTCTAGTCGGAAGTACCTTAATTAACCCCTCTTTCATCTTATGACTATCTCTTAAGAAATAAAAGAGAATGAATGGTGACATAATGATAGCTAAGGTCACGCGAGCAATAGCGGTGGCAAAACTTGATGCCCAATCAATAGCGTTCTTAGAAAAGCTTTCTGCATAATCAACAGCTTTATTACTGATATTGGCTAGCATGTCCTGCAATTCTGACTGATAATTAGTCAACCAAGGGCTCTTCAAAAGTTTAGAACTTTCAACATTGACACTTTTAACATAAGCAGGTAAATTCTCAACAAATGAGGTTAATTGTCCTTCAATCATAGGAATAAAACTTGCTACCGCCCAAATAAGTAGAGCCACAATAATAGCATAAACAATGAAAATTGAAGCCGTTCGATTAACACCACGTCGTTCAATCAATCCAACCAAAGGCTTAATCAGATAGTAAAGAATTGCCGAAATCACCAAAGGAAGCATGATGATGGCTAAAAAAGACAAAATAGGTTTAAATAGAAATGAAATCTTAGTGAACAAATAAAGGGTCAAAAAAACAAGAAAAGTGACCATAACTGCCACAGTAGCTTGACTGTTTAAAACCCATTTAAAAAACCAAGACTCCGTAAATTTCTTTTCTTGATGACGATCCATAAAAACTCCTCTCTTCAGACAACTTCAATAAGGACTACTTATCACCATAAAAAGTAACACTCTTATCTACCAAGCGTTGCTTGTCATCATAAGTAAACTTAGCTGAGAAGAATGGCACATCATCTAAAATCCACTTAAAGATTTCATAGTCACCTTCCCAAGTTGGTTTTGATAACACCTTATCATAAGGAACCCACTCAAGAGTACCCTCACGTGATTCTTCGTCAGAGATTAATTCACCTTCAAAATCTGTCACCTTAAAGACGTAGGTATACCAATCGTGACCTGGCGTAAATTCAGGGAAAGTAATCACACCTTTAAAATCCATTTCCTTAACTGTAAAATGCGTTTCTTCAAAAATTTCACGTTTGGCACATTCATCAGGCGTTTCACTCGCTTCAAGTTTACCACCAACCGAAATCCATTTTCCCTCATGAACATCGTTTGGCTTTTTATTACGATGCAAAAGCAAAAGTGCCTCACCGTTATCAATATAACAAATCGTCGCTAACTTTGTCATCTTTCTCTTCTTTCTCGTTTTCTTCTATTGTACCAGAAAACCAAACACAATTCTTGAATCAGAGCCTAACTTATAAAATAATTCTAAGTTATTATAGGTATTTTTCAGTTAACCTTATCTTAGCTTTGCTTTTTCTCAAAAGCTAAAAAAGCCCCGTACCAAGCGTGGCTTGATACGGTAGGCTTTTTAAATTATTTATCAAGAACTTTTTGAGTTTTAGCATAGTTGGCTTCAACTGCTTCTTTTTCAGCTTTCCACCAATCTTGGTTATCTGTGTACCATTTGATTGTTGCTTCAAGTCCTTCTTCAAAATTATTGTATTGTGGTTCCCAACCAAGTTCTTCACGAAGTTTAGTTGAATCGATTGCGTAACGAAGGTCGTGACCAGCACGGTCTGTTACGTGATCGTAAGCATCTTTTGGTTGACCCATTTTTTCAAGGATAAGTTCAAGAACTTCTTTGTTGTTCTTTTCACCATCAGCACCGATAAGGTAAGTTTCACCGATACGTCCTTTTGTCAAGATTGCCCAAACACCTGTTGAGTGGTCGTTTGTGTGAATCCAGTCACGAACGTTTTTACCATCACCGTAAAGTTTTGGTTTAATTCCTGACAAGATATTTGTGATTTGACGAGGAATGAATTTTTCGATGTGTTGGTATGGTCCGTAGTTATTTGAACAGTTAGAGATTGTTGCTTTAACGCCAAATGAACGTACCCAAGCTTTTACGATCAAATCTGATGCAGCTTTTGTTGATGAATATGGTGAACTTGGGTTATATTTTGTTTCGGCAGTGAATTTTTCACCTGGGCCTTCACCATGTCCTGGAAGATCTTCGCGAAGTGGAAGATCTCCGTAAACTTCGTCAGTTGATACGTGGTGGAAACGGATATCGTATTTACGAGCAGCTTCCAAAAGTGTGTAAGTACCAACAAAGTTTGTTTGGATGAATGGGCTTGGGTCTTTTAGTGAGTTATCGTTGTGGCTTTCTGCAGCGTAGTGAACGATAGCATCAGCTTTTGCTGCCAATTTGTCAACCAATTCTGCATCTGCGATATCACCAACAACCAATTCAACACGGTCACCAAGGATTTCTTCCAAGTTTGCACGGTTACCTGCGTATGTTAATTTATCAAGAACAGTAACGTGTACATCTGGGTGGTTGTTGTAAACATAGTGTACGAAGTTTGAACCGATGAAACCTGCACCACCGGTTACAATAATATTTTTGTATTCAGACATAATTAAGATACAAAGGGACGTTTCGCTCGCGAAAAATCTCGTAGAAAAATAGGAAATCTGACGCAGACGACAAGTGTCTAGGAAGATTTTTCTTTTTTCTCAGAGATTTAGTCCCGTGTTCAGTTTCTTAAAACTGAACACTCCTTTCTGATTATTTTTTTATTTTTATTACAAATCTTCTTTACGTAATGGTTTTACATCTTTAAGCAATGGGTGATTTTTATCTGCTTCAGAAACCTCTGCTTCTTCCAAGTTTTCCCATTTGATACCAAGAGTTGGGTCAGCATAGTTTACAAAAGCGTATTTTGGTTTAAGTTCAAGTGCCCAATAGTCATTAACCAAGTAACTGTATGATACTTTATCAGACAATACTTGGAAACCGTTAGCGACACCACGTGGGACAAAGATACCTTTTGAAGCGTCGATAACTGTTTGGTAAACATGACCAAAGCTGTCACCTTCACGTAAATCAACCCATGAACCTAGAACTTTACCTTCGTCGGCAACTGAGATGTATTTGTCCCAAGGTTCTGCATGAAGTCCACGCAAAACGTTTTTATGTGAAAAGCTAACGTTATTTTGTAATTTTCCTTCTGCAAAGAATGATTCTGGGAAACCAAGAGGAAGCATTTTTTCTTTTTGGAAATTTTCTTTAAACCATCCGCGGTTGTCACCGTGAACAGGAATATCAAATTCAATCATTCCTGGGATAGCTTCGATTTTACGTGCTGCTAATTCTTTACCAAAAAACTGTTCTGTCATTATTCTTCTCCAATCAAACGGAGCAAGTATTTTCCGTATTCGTTTTTCTTAAGTGGTTGTGCAAGGTTGTAAACATCTTCTTTTGTAATGTAACCCATGCGGTATGCAATTTCTTCCAAGTTTGCCACTTGAAGGTTTTGCATACGTTGCACTGTTTCAATGTACTGAGCTGCTTCCAGAAGGCTTTCGTGTGTTCCTGTATCAAGCCATGCAAAGCCACGTCCCATAACTTCCACAGAAAGGTCGCCACGTTCTAGATAGGCTTTATTAACATCTGTGATTTCAAGTTCACCACGTGCACTTGGTTTGATGTTTTTAGCAATTTCCACAACGTCGTTATCGTAGAAGTAAAGACCTGTTACAGCGTAGTGTGATTTTGGATGTTCTGGCTTTTCTTCGATTGAAAGAGCGTTGAAATCTTCGTCGAATTCAACAACACCAAAACGTTCTGGGTCTTTTACTTGGTAACCAAAGACAGTAGCACCCTTTTCTTTGCTTGCTGCTTTTTGAAGCATTTTACTTAGACCTGCTCCATGGTAAATGTTATCTCCCAAAACAAGAGCAACATTGTCATCTCCGATAAATTCTTCACCGATGATAAAGGCTTGTGCCAATCCATCTGGACTTGGTTGAACAGCGTAAGAAAGTGAAATACCAAATTCTGAACCGTCGCCAAGTAGTTCTTCAAAACGATGAATATCAGTTGGTGTTGAGATAATCAAGATATCTCGGATACCTGCTAACATCAATGTTGATAGTGGATAATAAATCATTGGTTTATCATACACTGGCATAAGTTGTTTTGAAGCCGCACGAGTCAAAGGATACAGACGTGTTCCTGAACCTCCTGCAAGAATAATACCTTTCATAGTTAGGTCTCCCTCTTTATTAATAAATTATCAATTATCAGAACTATTCTATCATTTTTTGCAAATGCTGTCACTAAATTTCCTAATTTTACAAGCTTTTAACAATAATTACTGACAAATGTCAGTAATTATTTATAAATGATAAAACGGATTTGTTTCTGCCTCACTGGCAATGAAATCTACTGACCAATGATTGTCATTTTTCCAGGCATTAAATTTCTCAAGTAATTTATCAACCATGAGCACTTCAATATGATGCCCAGGGTCAATAGCAAGCATGCCATTTGTAATCATTTCTTGAGCAGTATGGTAATAAATATCACCAGTGATGTAGACTTGCGTCCCTTTTGCCATTGCTTCACGGTAAAAACTTTGACCACTACCACCACAAATAGCTACGCGATTAATGAGCTTATCTTGGTTTCCATATGCGACCAAACGAACACTATCTAAGTTGAATTTTTCTTTAACCTTAAGAGCAAATTCCGAAAAAGGTTGCTCCTCAATCGTTCCAACTCGACCAATCCCGTAACCATCAGCCGTAGGACTTAAAATCTCTGTATCGGTAATGTCTAATAGCTCACAGAACCAATCATTTAAACCATCTGGCACAATATCGATATTTGTGTGACTCACGTATACAGCGATATCATGTTTTACCAAGTCAAGGTAAATCTGATTTTGGGGAGTCGCCACAAGGTCTTTTAGCGGACGAAAAATGGGAGCGTGCTTAACGATAATCAAGTCAACATTTTTCTCGATTGCTTCTGCCACTGTCGTTTCACGCACATCAAGAGCGATCATGACACGATTAACTTCTTTATCAAGAGTTCCAATTTGGAGACCAGAAATATCTCCTTCCATAGAAAGCTCACGTGGACAGTATGCTTCGTAGCGTTCAATGATTTCACTTGCTTTCATTGATAGCCTCCTTGATAGCTGTCATTTTTTGTGAAATAGCAGCGCGGTCATCGACACGATTTTCTGGCACATGTGGCAAAGTAATTTCTAATTTTTTCAATTCTCGTTGCCAACGTGCTTTGAAGACAGCTGATTTTTCTTGGTTCAAGAAAGGACCAAAGCGTAAGTCTGTCTCTGACAAAGTCATTTGTCCGTGTTCAACAACCATGATTTCATAAAATTTATCATTTTCTGTCATGATTTCTTCAGTGACAAGTTTGAAGCCATTGTTCATCAACCAAGCACGAAGCTCATCTTCACGATTATTAGGTTGTAAGATAAGACGGTCTACACTTGCTAATTTTTCAACTCCTGCCGCCAAAATATCAGCAATCAAGCCGCCGCCCATACCACAAATCGTAATCGTTGTTACTTTGTCTGATGCTTCAAAGGCTGCCAAACCATCTGCCAAACGCACAACGATTTTATCTGCCAAACCAGCGCCAGCAACATTATGAACCGCTGATTCATATGGACCTTTGACAACTTCACCAGCAATAGCAAAATCAATTTTTCCCTCTTCCATCAAGGCAATCGGTAAGTACGCATGGTCACTTCCGACATCCAGTAAGCGTGCTCCTTGCGGTACAAATTCTGCTACGGCAGCTAAACGCTTAGATAATACTGTTTGCATAATTCTTCCTTCTAAAATATCATTCTTTTTAATTATATCAAAAACAACTTCTCCTTACAAAAGCATAACAAAAGCAACTCAAGTGAGCTGCTTAGTTAGTTTTCACATTGTCTTTATAGTATTTGCAATAGGCTTGAACTGGACAAATATCACATTTAGGCTTTTTAGCTAAACAATGATAACGTCCAAAGAAAATCAAGCGATGATGCGTCAAAATCCAATCTTTCTTTGGAATTTTTTTCATCAAATCTTTTTCGATTTCTTTAACATCAGCATCTGGCGCAGAAATATTGAGGCGCTTAGCAATGCGTGACACATGCGTATCCACAGCAATTGATGGAATACCGTAAACTTCTGCTAACACAACATTAGCTGTTTTTCGTCCAACTCCTGGCAAGGTTTCTAACTCTTTATGTGTCTTAGGAACTTGCCCGTCAAAATCTTGCAAAATCGCTCTTGCTGTCTTAATAATGTTTCGAGCTTTGTTCTTATAAAGTCCGATAGTTCGCAAACACTCCTCAACATCAGCCAAATTTGCCTTAGCCAAGTCCTCAATTTCTGGGTAATGTTTCCAAAGATTTGGAGTCACCTTATTTACTGCTTTATCCGTCGTTTGAGCAGACAAGATCACCGCGATAAGCAGTTGAAATGGTGTCTCCCATTCCAACTCGCCACGCGCTTCTGGATACATGTCACCAATAATAGCTAAGATTTTCTTTAAACGCTCACGTCCAACTCTCATTAGTCACTCCACAAATCCATCGCAGCCAAAAAGTCATCTGACACATTGACTTTACCTACTTTTGAATTTTCATACTCTTTACGACGTTCCTCAACTTGGCGCATTGTTGTAATGCCTTCACGACGCCAATTTCGCAAAATGGCATTGATGTAATTCCAGTTTGTCTTGCCGTTAAACACAGCCTCACGAAGCGCTGCGCGCACTAGGTCTGGATCCGTTTTATCCTCACGAATAGTTTTTTGCAAATCTTCCAATTCAAATGGACTTAGCATACGACCTAGCTCACGTTCAAACTCTTCGACAAGTTCTTTCACAGGATTTACGTCTTGTTTTTCAGGAACTTGTTTTGGTTCAGAAACTAATTTATCCAATAGTGCCAAAACAGGACTCGCATCAAAAACCACTTCGATTTCACTACCAAGCTCAATAGTTTTCATATCAAGCAAACCTTGAGCAGTCAAATCAGAAATCGAGCGGTTAACTTCTGCCACTGTTTTATTCAGCGCGCTAGCAATTTGACTAGGTGCCAAATCATCCATCTTAGTCGTGTTTTGGAGATAAATAAACTGCCAAATCAAAAAATCATCTGCACGTTTAAAAATATCTTTGTAATGAAAGAGAAGAGCACTCGGCAATACAAGATTGCCTGATTTAAAATTTTCCAAATAACTCATAATATATTCCTAAAAAATCATCACCTCTAAAACCGAACCTGACAAAGATAAAGCAAGATTTGATCGACAATCACCTCATCACAAGTAACCGTAAAAAGATGATTCTTTTTCCAATTGTTCCAGTTGATAAGGCGTCTCTTGGTAAACAGCATAATTAATCCAATTACTAAAGAAAGTTGTTGCCGCTAAATTCCACTTCATCGGAACGTCTTGCTCAGGATCATCGTTGACATAATAATGTGCAGGCACATTAGGATTCTTGCCAACTTTAACATCACGCTTGTACTCGAGATCCAAAGTTTCACGGTCGTATTCCAAATGTCCAAAGCTATAAACCTCGCGCAAATCTTTACTAGCTACGATAGACAAACCAACTGTGGGACCTTCAGCAATTACTTCTAATCGATCAACCTTAGCAACATCTTCATGACGAACTTCTGTATACCTAGAATGCGGCGCCATAAAGCAGTCATCAAACCCACGGACAATCGGATTAGAAGGTTGTTTGACATTTTGAGAAAAGATGCCTGATAATTTTTCCTCTAGCAAAACCTTCTTAATACCATATTTGTAATAGAGTCCAGCTTGCGCTCCCCAACACAAGTGCAAGGTTGAATAGACATGAGATTTTCCCCAATCAAAGATTTGGCACAATTCATCCCAATAATCCACTTCCTCATAAGCCAAGGTTTCAACTGGAGCACCCGTGATAATCAACCCATCATAATACTTATGTTTAACATCCGCAAAAGTTTTATAGAAGGTTTCTAAATGCTCAGCCGTTGTATTTTTTGACTTGTGACTAGTCATATAGAGGAATTCAACATTAATCTGCAAAGGCGTATTGGCTAGCAAACGCAAGAGTTGTGTCTCTGTCACTTCTTTTGTTGGCATCAAGTTAACGATGAGAAAATCCATCGGTCTAATATCTTGATGCTTTGCTCGTTTATTATCCATGATGAAGACATTCTCTTTGCGCAAAATGTCTAAGGCCGGTAATTCTTTATCAAGTTTTATTGGCATGAAAATATCTCCACTCTATAATATTATATTTAAGTAATATTATAAAAGATGGAGATATAGTTTTCAATTATATAATTTCTTTAGGTAGTTATAGTTTTTAGCTATAATTATCCTGGGAAATTCATTAAGACTTTCGTATCATAACCTTCAAGTGCTTTACGTCCGTTCAATCCATCCAATTCAACAAGGAATGCACATCCAGCAACGATACCACCAAGGCGTTCTACCATTTCGATAGTAGCTTTCACAGTACCACCTGTTGCCAAAAGGTCATCAACGATAAGGACACGTTGTCCAGGTTTGATAGCATCAGCATGCATACATAGTGTATCAATGCCGTACTCTTTTTCGTAATCAGCTGAGATTACTTCACGTGGTAATTTACCAGGTTTACGAACTGGTGCGAAACCAATTCCAAGTTCAAATGCAACTGGGCATCCGACGATAAATCCGCGTGCCTCTGGGCCAACAATCATGTCGATCTTCTTGTCAGTAGCATACTGTACAATTTCGCGAACAGCATAGCTATAAGCATTTCCATCTGCCATCAAAGGAGAAATATCACGGAAAGTGACCCCTTCTTTAGGATAGTTTTCAATTGTAGCGATATAATTTTTTAAATCCATTTTCTTCTTTCTATGGGCTTTTTGCCAAAAAATGTTTTACATTTCATTATATCATATTTTTCGAAAAAAAGAAGGGGATTTAGGTAATAAATTTTCAAGACCTTAATTTTGATAATTCACTTGCCAATCTTTAATCAATGGATAAGTAACTAACTTGTTATTATCCAAATTTTCCTTATGCATATCGACAGCTGTAATCTGTGAATTATCGTAAGTTGTGTAGTAATAAATACCTTTTTCTGTGTTGATACATGAACTGTAAATGGTGTATTCGTATTTGCCGCTTTCATCCACGTAACATAACCCTTTTTGTTGTTCAACGGATTTCAAAATATGGAAGAACTGGTTAACACTAGATACTTCTGTATCTTCTGCTACTGAATTTAATTTAGTAAAAGCTACCTTAACATAGCGTGACATTGATGATAAATCCCCAGGCAAACCAAGGCCCCCCATTCCTCGGCTATAAGTGTCTAAGGTAATTTCTGTAGAAAAGAGATTGTCAGAAACTTTTGGAGAAACGTGACGATAATTGTTCAAATTGAATAATTGTTTATCAAAAGTTGGGTTATTTGTCAAAACACCTGTTGGGTTATCATAAACCTTAAGACCACTAGCCACAGATTCCAACACAATAGCTTCATTGCGGTCTGCAATCAACCAGTGCAAAGGACTTGGTTGAAAATCATCACTAAATGCTTCATTTGTGACGTTAAGATTTTGGCAAAGTTTCTTAACTTCAGCAACAGATTGGCATTGTGATAAGAACCACGGAATCAATTCAAAAGATGCAAGGTTGTCTTTCCCTTCTGCTACTTCTTTATAGTCGGCATTTTCAGGGAAATTCAAACCTGCCATTCCTAAACCTTTTTCATTAACTGCTTCGTAATAAAGTGGGTAATCAGCCACTACTGTTGCCATTCCAATCATGGCAAAATGGCTGTTATTTTCTCCTTGGTGTCTAAACGAAAAAGGATAATTTCGAGGACAAATCGTTACCGTTTCATTGTAAGAAAAGTCCAAATCAAGATTTCGACCAAAGTAATTATCTTTAGTTGTATAAGTAATTGCAGTACACATAAAAAAACTCCTTTAAAAAATACTTTAAAAGTCATCTACAACTTTGCAGTCTCATTATAGTTCCAATTAAAAAAGTTTTCAATTAAAAAAATTTTCAATTTTTAAGCAAACGTTTTCTATAACAAAAAGCTAAAAAAGCTACGCTGAGCTAAGCAACGTAACTTTTTAGTCTAGTTCATCAACCAGTCATAAATTTCTTGTGGCGTTCCAAGTGCCATGAGCTCTTGAAATTTCACTTCTTGCTTAAGATTTTGATAAATTTTACTATCAGAAATACTGCGTTTCTCAGCACCTTTATTGACGACCATCACTCCATCTGTGATGGTTACAAAATCCAATTCATCAAAAATTTGAATCATTTTGACCAAAAGAATATCAGGAATATTAAGATAATGACTCAATTCTTTCAGCTTGTAACGAACATCAAATTCAGGGAATTGATAAATCGTTTTATACAACTTAGCAAATTGTTCGCGAGTTCCATAGCCAGTCAAATAATAAGCTCGTTTGATGTGATTTTTAAAGTAAATGGCATCAAATTGTCGACCGACAAAAAGGGATTTGAGTTCTTCAGCCTTATCAGGAATATCTAGTACAACCACTTCACTGGCACCGGTGTCTTCACTCAAAACAGGAACACGTTCAGGAAGACTGGCATTTTTGGAACGAATATCAATCAACTGAACGCCGTCAACACGCGCGTCTTCAAGCATCAACTGAACTGTGGTTTGCCCGTTCCATTTGTTGATTGACAAAGTAACGGCAAGGCACAGGTTCTGCGCTTGCTGGAATTCTTGTACCAAATGACCTTGGTTAAAGGCAACAAGGTCAACCGCCGTACTTCCTTGAGCAATTTTTAATTTCAAGTGAGTGCCATTTTGCCCCATGGTACGTGCTTGTTTAACGGTAAGGTCTTTGATTTCAAAGACTGGCTTAGCATTATCCATCCCAAAAGGTGCGATCTTCTCAAGACTTTTAACAGTGTCCAAATCAATTTCTGACAAGTCCAGCACTTCATCAATGATCAAAGTCTTTTTCTGAGCTAAATTAATATCATTTTCAGCAATGTAATCACATAAAACTTGTGACAATTGCGCTAAGTTATCAACTGGCAAGGTCATTCCTGCAGCACCAGCATGTCCACCAAAAGCTTCAAATAAATCACGGTGGTCATCAAGTGCATGGAAGATATTGATTGCCTCAATACTTCTAGCAGAGCCTTTTGCCATACCGTCTTCAATGTTTAAGACAATAACTGGCTGAGCAATGTGCTCCAAAATACGACCAGCGACAATTCCTAGAACACCTGGATGCCAGCCTTCTTTTGCCAACACCTGCACAGGCTTGTCAAGATCAACCATGCCCATGGCTTCATCGTAAATTTTTTGAACAATTTCTTTACGTTCTTCATTCTTGGCATTAATCATTTGCGCAATACTTAGCGCTTCTTCATCATCAAAACCAGTCAATAATTCAATAGCTCGATTTGGATCATCTAGACGACCAAGAGCATTTAGCTGCGGTGCAATTTTAAACCCAACAGTTTCCTCATTAACATCTGACATGTCAATATCAGATACTTTCATAAGCTCCATGAGACCAATGCGTTCGGTCTGCTTGAGCATTTCAAGCCCAACCTTGACCATGATACGATTTTCATCTGTTAGACTAACCATATCGGCAATCGTTCCGATAGCAACCAAGTCTAACATTTCGGTTGGGATGGATTCTAATAGGGCACAAGCCACTTTGAAGGCAACACCACATCCTGCTAAATATCTAAAAGGATAGTTAGCTTCTGGATACTCTGGATGTACAATGGCAAATGCGTCTGGAAGCTCTGCTGGTAAGCCATGGTGGTCAGTAACAATGACATCTACTCCTTGACTTTGTGCATAGCTAATAGCTTCATGTCCAGCTACGCCATTATCCACCGTAATAATCAAAGAAACCTGTTGTTGCTCGATGAAATACTTATAAACCGATTCATTTGGTCCATAACCATCAACAAATCGGTTAGGAAGATAGACTTGAACCTCAGCCCCAAGCATTTCCAACGCTTCTTTCATGATACTAGCGCTGGTCATCCCGTCGGCATCATAGTCACCATAAACCAAGATTTGTTCATAATTTTCAATAGCTTGACGAATGCGGGCGACTGCCTTGTCCATATCGTGCAAAAGATATGGATCGTGAAGTTGTGACAAATCATTCGATAAAAATTGAGTTAGTTTTTCGTCGTTGTCAACGCCACGACTGTATAGGATTTTGCTGGCTAATGCCGTTATATTTTCTTTTTTTGTCACTTCAAAAAAGCCATCATCTGGCTCTTTTTCAATATTTTTCCAATTGTATTTACTTGTTATCATTCACTTCTCACTTCTTATGTAGAATTGAAAGGAGGTTATTTATAATTAAAAACTTTTCGTGCTAAAAAATCAGCAATCTTTGGGAAAAGAGTATAGAATTTGTGTGCTGCAGCTATTGACCAAGGCATGTTCACTTCACGCTTGTTCTTACCTAAAATGGCAACCGTACGTCTAGCAACTTCTTCTGGTTGCAAAACAAAACGTCCAACACTCTTTAAGTATTCTCCAGATGGATCTGCCTTGTCAAAAAAGCTTGTTGCAATCGGTCCAGGATTAATCGTTGTCACATAAACATTGCTATCAGCTAATTCCAAACGTAGCGCATTTGAAAAACCAATCACAGCAAATTTTGTTGCAGAATAAACTGATGATTTTGCTGACGCAATCAACCCAGCGATGCTGGCAATATTGACAATATGGCCGTACCCAGCTTTCTTCATCTTATGCCCAACCAAACGTGAAAAAGTCATCGTCGCAAAGGTGTTGATATCAAACATGTCACGAATTTCAGCGGTTGTATAAGCATCAAACTCACTAAAATCACCATAACCAGCGTTATTGATAAAGACATCGATGTAACCATGTTCAGCATATAGTTTTTCAACCATTGCCCCAATCGCTTCATCACTTGACATATCAAGTTCGTAGCAAACTGTGTTAGGACGTTCAACATAACAGGCTTCAAGTTTTTTTACATTACGTCCTAAGGCAATCACAAAGTCATCAGATGGTAACTGTTTGACAATTTCTTTGGCAAGTCCACCTGTTGCTCCTGTAATAGCAATTATTCTCATAAGCTAATTTCTTCCAAATCTTTAACCAAGTGTGTATTTTCAAAAATTTCTTGAGCATCGTTTTCGATTTGTTTGCATTCGCGTCCCAAGAAACGTGCACTGATGTGATTAAGCAATAAGCGTTTAGCTGATGCTTCTTTAGCAATTTGAGCAGCTTGAGTACCTGTTGAGTGCCCATGCTTACGAGCAATTTTTTCATCACCCTTACCATATGTAGATTCGTGAACCAAAATATCAGCTCCCAAACCAAGGCGCACACTAGCATCAGTCTTACGTGTATCGCCTAAAACAGTGATAACTTTTCCTTTTTTCGGTGCTGAGATGTAATCTTTGGCAATGATTTTTGTCCCATCTTCTAAGACAACATCTTGACCACTCTTGATTTTTCCAAATAATGGACCAAATGGCACACCTGCAGCTTTCAACGCTTCAGCATCAAGTGTTCCTTCCAAATCTTTTTGCATCACACGGTAACCAATACAGAAAATAGTGTGGTCCAATTTCTCAGCATACACCACAAATTTATCAGTTTCCATGATTTTTCCAAGACTGTTTTCGTCAAATTCATGAAAATGAATACGGTATGGCAAACGTGCACCAGACAAGCGCAAACTGTTCAAAACGTATGAACGAATACCAACAGGACCATAAATATCAAGGTCAGTTTGTTCTTCATTTGCTTGGAAAGCACGACTTGCCAAAAAGCCAGGAAGACCAAAAATGTGGTCACCGTGCAAGTGCGTGATAAAAATGCGTTTCACTTTACGAGGACGGATCGTTGTTTCTAAAATCTGACGCTGTGTTCCTTCACCACAGTCAAACATCCACACCTCATTAATCTCGTCAAGTAACTTTAACACTAAGCTTGACACATTACGTGACTTTGAGGGCTGACCCGCTCCTGTTCCCAAAAATTGTAATTCCATATATACCTATAAAAACCGAAGTTTTTACTTATCCTTCCTATTACGATACTTTTACATAAGCGATAAATTCACGTTGATCAAACGTATAATAAACTTGCCCTTGATAGTGAGCTAGCAAGTCTAACAATTCATCGCGATTAAAACTTTTTAGCTTAACCATATTTCCTTTTAATTTTGAAACATGACTGAGCAAACTACTTTCTGGTGTGAGGTCTTCAAGTTCTTGGTCATCAAAATTGATTTTTGACATTTTGATCTTGCCATCTTCAACATAAATTTTATATTGAGGAAAGACTTGAGCCAATTCAAACAAGACATCTTTTGTCAAAGCTTCATCTTTTTCAGAAAAGATACGAGCAACCTCTTTATCATTTTCATAAGTGAAACCATATGATTTTCCTGATAAATTCAAACGAATAAAAGGCTTATGTTCGTCAAAAGATGGCTTATCATTTAAAAGCTGCAATTCTTTTGATAGTTCAAAATAATAATCTGTTGCGGCTTGCGGAGATTGTTTTTGATACATTTCTGCAAAATAAGCATTGATAACACTTGGAGGTGGTGTGATGAAACTCAATTTTTGCTCATCTGTTAAATCCTCCAAAACATTTTGCAAGTATACTTTATCTAGTGACGTAAAGCCACCGTATTTTAAAGCTAAACTTATATAATCAGTCATAGAATTCTTCTAGTCTCCATCTATTTTTTGGATTAATGTAACCAGTGATGGTTTCGTATTCTTCTGCAAAATCATAACGATCAAGCAGCGCGATTTTATTTAAATCGTATAGCTTATAGGCTTGATTTGGGTGAACACGAATGCTAAATGGTTCAAAAATCTCACGAATTTCATTGATAATCAAACGGCGCAAAAGTGAACGAGCATCTTTATCACGCGCAGAAATACGCACATTTGGAAAAGCTGTCGCTGCAAAATGCTCTGCCACATCCATCTTATTATAAACAGCTAAACGTGGAATATCCAACATATCTAGATTTTTTAACAGATTCAGAACAACTTTTTCGTGTTCAGCATGATTTGGGTCGCTGGCATCAATCACGTGTAGCAGCAAATCAACATGACGGCTTTCTTCCAAGGTTGACTTAAAGGCTGCCACCAATTCTGTCGGTAAATTTTGAATAAATCCAACCGTATCCGTGAGAGTCACTTGAAATTGATTTTGCAAATAAATTTGCTTTGTCGTCGCATCCAAAGTCGCAAACAATTCATCAGCTTCATACTGCTTATCATTTGTCAAAACGTTCATAATCGTTGATTTACCAGCATTTGTGTAACCAATCAAACCAATTTTAAAGACTTGTGACTCAGTGCGTTTTTCTCGACCAGTTTCACGATTCTTCTCAACGATTTTCAGTTGACGTTCAATATCTGAAATTTGATTGCGAATCGAACGACGGTTAAGCTCTAACTGACTTTCACCAGGTCCACGACTACCAATTCCACCTGCTTGTCGGCTAAGCATAACCCCCTGACCAACAAGACGTGGCAACATGTATTTGAGTTGAGCCAGATGAACTTGCAATTTACCTTCGTGACTACGGGCACGTATGGCAAAAATATCTAGAATCAACTGCATACGGTCAATAACTTTAACGCCAAGTTCTGCTTCCAAATTAACATTTTGACGTGGCGTTAAGCGGTCGTTGACAATCACAGTATCGATCGCATCAGCATCAACAATCGCTTTGATTTCAGCTAATTTCCCTGAACCAATCAAAGATTTGCTATCATATTTCTCACGTTTTTGACGATAAGATGAGACCACCTCAGCACCTGCTGTTTCAGCGAGTGACGCCAATTCTTCCATTGACATTTCAAAGTTTTCTGTGTCAGGCAACTCAACTCCTAGCAAAATCACTCGTTCTTGGTGCTTGCTTGTTTCAATCATCTTGTACTCACCCCTTTACTTGATTAATCCATAAATATCATTATAACATAAATTTTATTCGAAGAGGGTAAAGGAGTTTTTGCTCTACCTTACACTTTATTATCATTTAAGAAACGGTCAACATCTTCTGCAACTTTTGTTTTAAAATCTGTTTCAGAAACATTATAAAACTGAACTGTCATTCGATTTCTAAACCAAGTTAACTGGCGTTTGGCAAAGCGTCGTGTGTTTTGTTTTAATTTTTCAACACAGTTTTCAAGAGAATCTTCTCCTGAAAAGTAGGAGAAAAGTTCTTTGTAGCCAATAGCTCGTGCTGCTTGGACCTCACGATAATTGTCATAGAGCCATTTTGCCTCATTCAAAACCCCATTTTCAACCATGAGATCAACGCGATAATTAATGCGGTCATACAGAACTTGACGATCGTCATTTAGGCCAATTAAGTAAGCATCATAATCTGTTTCTTTGTTTTCTAAACCTTTTCCAAATTTAGCTAACTCAAGTGCTCGAATAGCTCGACGTCGATTAATCTGAGGAATTTCAATTTTTTGCTCTGCTATTTTTCCAAAAAGTTCGTCGTCTGATAAAAGGTCAAGCTCTTTTCGATAAGCAAGAACCTTTTCCTGATCTACTTGGCCACCCAGATGGTAACCTTCTAGTAAGCTTTGAAGATAAAGTCCTGTTCCTCCGACGATAATCGGAAGTTTGCCTCGACTGACAATATCTGAAATGGCTGCGCTAGCTTCCTGAACAAAATCATAAACCGAATAAGTCTCATCAATATTGCGCACATCAATCAAATGATGCACTGCTTCAGCTTGTTCTTCAGGAGTTGCTTTTGCCGTTCCAATATCTAATTGACGATAGACTTGCTGACTATCACCACTGATAATTTCTCCATTGAACTGTTTTGCTAGCTCAATTCCCAGTGCTGTTTTTCCAACAGCAGTCGGCCCAACTACCGCTAGCAGTTTTATTTTTTTTGACATTTATTTCTTATCCGTCCTAAGCCTGATTTTTTAGTAAATATAACGTTTTCACTTGAACTTTTAGGCAATTTTTGTTACCCTTATTATAACATAAGATGGTAGGACAAGAAAACCAATCCTACTGCTACAAAAGAGTATAAAGAACTCTTTATACTCCCTGTTCTTATCAGTAAGGAGGAGAATTATTATGGCTAAAAAATTCGCATTTGCTAAAGGTATTGCTACTGGTGTGGTAGCCACTGCAGCTACAGTTGCTGGTGCTATCTTTGCCGTTAAGAAAAAAATTATTGAACCTGAAGAGGAAAAAGCTGCTTTCATTCAAGAAAATCGTAAAAAAGCAGCACGTAAACGTATTTCTCACTAATTGCTGAACAAACTAAAAGCTCTGAGCCTGTTGCTCATAGCTTTTTTATGTGTCTTTTTACAAAATCTCCCAATCTTCAATACTAAATTCATCCAATAATGCTTGAATCTTATCAAATGCCAAACGAAAATGTTCTAATTTGTGTCCATCTGAACCAATGGAATATTTATGGCAACCAAGTTCTTTTACTAGACTTAGTGCATATCGATAAAGCTCTTCTTTGCCATACAAATACATGGATTTACTATTTAACTCAAAAGCTAAATCATGGTCAATCATTTTTTGGAAGATACGCTTTAATTGAGGTTCATAAACTTTTAAATCCTCGACTGTCATATCAAAAATTCGAAAACCATAATCAAAATGTGCTAAAACATCCGCATCCACGCGCCCAATAGCATACTCTAACTTATCCAGATATTCTTGAATAATCTCCGCCTTTTCCATATCTACCACTTCATCATCAAGGTAATCATTTGTCCCATTATGGTGAACTGATAACAATTTTAAGTCATAGTTCTTATCTGCTAAATAAGCAATAATATCATCTTCACGTGGCTCATAATAGCCAATTTCAATTCCTTTTTTGATACGATTGCCATATTTTCGATTAAGCTCAGCTATTTCACGCGAATAAGCGTCATAATCCGGCACATTATCTTGCTTAGTATAAGGATTTGACAAATCATAGTGCTCTGTTGTCACAATATCACCATCATAATGAGTTAAATAATCTTCAAACTGAGTCTCTGAATCATATGAAAAATGTGTGTGTAAATGATTATCACGCATCCTCTACCTCGTTTATCTTTACTTGTGACTAATCTAAATCCTCAATACCAGCTGCCATGCGCTCTTCTCCCCACCAATTTGGCATCAACTCACCAAGTGTAATGGTTTCACGCTTGTCATAGTCAATCATAAATTCCAAATCTTTATTTTTAGGTGACAATTGCATCAAAAATTCACGGCAGGCACCACAAGGCATACCTGAACCACTACCATTTGGCGCTTTATCACGAAAGGCAATGTTACGCTTTATAGTCGTTTGACCAGATTGCTGGAACATATTAAATGCTGAGCTCGTTCCGCACAAAGATGAAATACACCAGACGTAGCTTCAAAACAGTAGCCTGTGAAAATCTGTCCATCTTCTGCTTCAATTGCTGCAACAACATGATTTGAATAAATAAAAGGCGTCACATAATGTGGATTATAGTCATTTTTTGCCGCTTCGTACAGTTTCTCCCAAATATCCATCATAAATCTCCTATAAAAATTGTCAGTTTTTTCTTATTTTACCAAATTTTCTGTCATTTTTATAGAAAAACATATTTTTTCAGTTATAGTTTATAACTATACATTATCCCATATAAATAACTATTTTTCAAAACTGAAAAGCTCAGCTAAAATAGGAATCACAAAAAAATAAACGAGGTATAGAAAATGGCTAAATCAAGATTTCAACTAGTTGGTTCACTTTTACGACCAGCAGATTTACGCGAATACAAAATCGCAATCGAGCATCGTGATGATATCAAATATCCTTTCTACGATGCATTCGAAGGCTACAAAGAAACAGAAACAGCTGATATCAGAAAAGTTATCGCTGAAGAAAAAGCGGCAGGTATCGATGTCCTAACTGACGGCGAATACTCAAAATCTATGTGGCACCTTGATTTCGTTTGGGGCTTAAAAGGTATTGAACGTTACATCGCTGACCACGGATACACTTTCCAAGACCATGATGGCGGTCATTTTGAAACACGTAAGGATATTGGTATCCGTATCACAGAACCACTTTCTGGCAAAAATCACCACTTCCTAGATATTTACAAACTTCTTAAAGAAGAAGCTGGTGAAACTGACACAAAACTAACAATCTGGGGACCTGCCCACGCCTACACAGAATTCACAGTCTTTAATCAATTAGTTGGCGAAGACCAAGTTTACAAAACTAAAGAAGAACTAAAAGCTGGTCTTACAAATGCCTATAAAGAATTCTTGAAAGAATACAAAGAAGCTGGCGGAGAAATCATTCAATTTGACGACTGCCTCTGGGAACTTTTCGATGAAACAAACCCAACTGGTTTCTTTGCTCAAGGGAACAGCGCTCTTGCCAATCTTGCTGATGAATTCATCGCAGTAAATAACGATGTTGCGGACTACGGTCATGAGCTTGGTTTGCAAGTTTGGACTCACAACTGCCGTGGTAACTACGAAAGTCGTTCTGCTGCTGGTGGTACTTACGAAGCTATCGCAACAAAATTCTTGAAAGATCAACACTATGACCGTTTCTTCCTTGAATGGGATAGCGAAGTGGCTGGTGACCTTAAAGCTCTTGAAAGCTTGAAAGACTCAGATGCTGAAGTCGTTCTTGGACTTCTTTCAAGTAAAACAACTGATCTTGACGATGAAGAACGTGCGCTTAAAATGCTTGAAGAAGCTAGCCAAATCATCCCTAAAGACCGTCTTTTCCTTTCTCACCAATGTGGTTTTGCTTCATGTGATTCAGGAAATGAACTTGCTATCCCACAACAATGGGCTAAAATTAAGCAAGGTCAAGACATCGCCGCTAAATTCTGGAGTTAATCCAATCAACTCGCCTTTATTTTTTCAATATACAATATACTATACCAAAAACGGCCGCAAGCTTTATGCTAAACGGTCGTTTTTTTAATTACTTTTAAAGTTTAACTACTTCCAGACACTCTCCACCAAGTAAAACAAGGTATTTATCAACTTGATCAATATGATATGACTTGCTGAGTGCTTCGGCATAAAGTGCCATTTGACCTTGGTATCGGTCTTTGATTTCCTCGCTGTTTGTGTATTTATCAGTCTTGTAATCTAAAAGAACCAAACGATCCTCTAAAATAAGATAAGCATCGACAATCCCACGAACAACAAATTTTTCTTTGCTCTCAGGGTCTTCTTTTAGCATAGCAAATGGAGCTTCGCGGTAGATTTTGTCAGTATTTTGCTGAATCAATTGTCCAAGAGCTGAATTTTCAAAGAAATCCAAAACATTTTCTAGATGAATGCGCGCTTTAACTTCATCTTTAGCAGACACTTGTGTTAGAGCTTTTGAAATATCCTCTAGTGTCACTTTTTGAGACAAGGAAATGCGCTGCATGAGCTCGTGCATGGCAGAACCAATCGCTGTTGCTTCAACCTTGGCTTTTTTCGAAAAATCAGGTAAGGCAAAGCTTGGTTTTACTTGGTCCTTCTTAGCCATCACATCAACACCATCAGTATCCATAACAAGCTCATAAAGTTTCTTAACCTGACTAGGTGTTCTTAAGCTTGGCAGGTTAATGGCTGATTGATATTTGGTATTCAACTCTGCAACTGCCTCAAGTCTCTCCAAAGCTTCTGCAATATTTTCTGACTGGCGGTTATTTGACAAATCATCAGGTTTAATAGCTGATTTGACTTCAATCTGACCGATTTTCTCTTCTGTCAGATCTTCATCTGTGACAAATTCAACCTTAAATGGTAAGTCCTTATAAGCTTCATGAATGGCCAACATCCAATCTTGGAAAGTCATGAAAGCTTCACGTTCTGCAACTGGAAGATGATTATTTTCTGACTTACCGCTGTATTTATCAACCAATTTTTCAGAACTTGCTTTTCCGACTAAATACAATTTCTTCTCAGCACGGGTCATGGCAACATAGAACAAACGCATTTGTTCAGACAAGGTTGCTAAGCGCAGTTCACGTTTATTAAGCTGATAAGGCAAAGTGTCCATGCTGACTTTAACGGTTGGAAAAACATCCGTATCTAACTCTTCTCGCATGTCAGCCAAATATTTGATACCAGCTCCATTTTGACGTGACAAAATCAAGGGTGACATCATGTCTTGAATACTGAATTTCTTATCAATGTTCAAAATAAAGACATACTTGAATTCAAGTCCTTTACTCTTATGGATAGTCATCAAATTCACAGCATGTTTTGGAAGGGCCACTTCAACGTCAGCCAAATCATTTTCACTTTCTAAGACGCGATCAATCATGCGAATAAAGCGTGATAAGCCTTTAAAGCCAGTCTTTTCAAAATTATTAGCACGAAGTGCAAGGGCGTAAAGATTGGCTTGGCGCTGCTCGGCACGGGGGAGATTGCCCACGTAATCATAATAAAAGCGCTCATTGTAAATCTTCCAAATCAAATCATAAAGCGAATGCCATTTGGCAAAATCACGCCACTTGCTAAAGCAAGTCATAAAATCTTTTAATTTTTCACGTAAAACTGGTGTGACCAATTCTGCATGCTGACCTTGATTAGCCAAAGCATGTTCTAGTTTTTGGTAAAGATTGGCTCTGGTCTCATCCTCGCTTGTTTGAAGAGCAAGACGAGCAAGATCATCTTCGTTAAAAGAAAACATTGGTGAACGCATCAGAGCTACCAAAGCATAATCATTAAGCGGATTATCCAGAGCTCGAAGGGTATCTAGCATCACCATAACTTCAACAGATTTTAGGTAATTTTGCTCACCGCCATCCGTCACCAAAGGAATACCATAATGTTCAAAAGTCTGCAAAATACCATCATTACGCGTACGTGATGAAACTAGCAACGTGATGTCTTCAAAGGCAACACCTTCTTCGTTATGCAGGCGAATAATTTCTTTAGCTACCAGATTAACCTCGTTTGGATTGATTTGCTCCTCTTCTAGACTACTTGCAAGTTCACCACCATCATCAGTATCGTAAATAAGGACTTGTGTTTTATTTTCTGGATGAGCTTCTTTTTGTGCGGGACTGCCTGCTACTAACTGGTGCATGCCATCATACAAAATTTCCCCAACAGACTCGTCCATCAAATGCGTAAAGACACTATTTGTCGTATCCAAGACTTCTGACTGACTACGGAAGTTTTCTTTTAGCAGAATTAATTTTCCATGTTCTGGATGCTCTTGAAAATCCTTGAATTTTTGGTTAAAAATCTGCGGATCAGCCTGACGAAAACGATAGATAGATTGCTTGATATCTCCCACCATGAATCGATTATGACCATTTGACAATAATTCAAGCATGCGTTCTTGCGTGTGATTGTTATCTTGGTACTCATCGACCATGACTTCGTGGTATTTATCTTGGTAGAGCTCACGAATATCTGGATTTTCTTCCAAAATCTGGATAGCAAAATGAGCGATATCCGAAAACTCAAAAGCATTTTCTTGAATTTTAGCTTGCAAATATTGTTCAGAGAAATCCTGCATAAACGCTTGTAAAAGTTCTAACAAAGGCAGACTTTCCGATTGGTATTTGAAGATAGTTTCTAAGTGTTTCAGACCAGCCAAACGACCTTGGAGAGTCTTGAAAATTGGATATTTTACCCCTGCAACTGTCACAGCTGGACTAGATGGAATCAAGTCAGCCACATCTGTCGCCAAACGACCAAGTCCATCACGACCGTAAAGCGTCTCAAAATGCAAAGCCCACTCATGCAAATGCTCAATCATGTTCAAATGCTTTTTATAAGCCGCTGTAGGCGTCCCCTTAGCTGTTTTTTGCTTGTAATCTTCTAAATCCGTCACATCTTGTAATTGATTAGCTGTCTCATGCATGCAAGCTAGAAAATCCACAACTTCTTGGTCGGGAATGGCGGAAAAATCAGTATAGATTCTAGCACCTTTCAAGAAAACCTCAGCCAGCCATTTCTTAGGATTATCCGTTGCTTGACTGAAATCATAGATTTTGTAAACAATTCCTCTAAAAGCTGTGGTATCTTTACGATTGCCAGAAAAATTACGAACTAATTTGCGGAAAATGTCTTGTTTTTGCCCCGTCATGTAATCTGCAAAAAGATCTGCAAAAACGTCATTCTTGACAAGATCTTGTTCGCTCTTGTCCGTCATAATGCGAAAAGTCGGTGAAATTCCTAATGTGTAGCCGTATTGGTTAACCAACTTTTGCGTAAAGGCATCCATGGTTCCAATATCAGCAGTCTGCAGAGCTAGCAGCTGCTCATTAAGATAGGTTTTTAAATCATTATGCGTCGCTTGTTGCAAAGCTTGGCTGATTTTTTTCTCAAGACGTTCTTTTAATTCTCCCGCTGCTTTAACTGTAAAGGTCGAAATAAAGAGCTGGTCAACAGTAATCCCACGCAAAATTTTATCAATAATGCGCTCAACCATGACGAAAGTTTTCCCAGAACCAGCCGACGCTGATACCAAAATATTGTTGCCATAGCTATAAATGGCTTCAATTTGTTCAGGTGTTCGTTTTTGCGCTTTTGATGACTGAGCCTCTTTTTGCTGTAGAGAAGAAATCGCTTCAGCCGTTAAAAATGGTTTAAAGGTCATCTTTTTCCTCCTCTTCTTGCATCAGGCTCAAAAAGCCTTGACGTCTATCTTTTCTTGGTAATTTAAACCACTTGCGTGCGTATGGCATGTGGCGATCCGCTTCAAAGCGTGTGATAGCTTTTAATTGGTCACCCTTAACCGTCTTACCATCCTCACTGTAAGGATTAATCAAAAAGTATCCTTGTTTAATTTGCTCAGCTGCTTGAAGGAATAATTTTTGATTATAAGCTAGTAAAATATCTAACTCTTCTTGCGTGTAAACAGAATCATTAAGATGATAATTTCCATTTGATAAATAGCCTTTTTCATCTTCTAAGAACAAGCCACGATAGCGAAGTTCTTTAGACAAATTCTCCAAAATTTTCTCTGTAGTAGCTACCGATGACAAATCTACTTTTGGCTCTTGCATGTGAAGGTACATGGCTCCAAAAATCTTATCTGATTCACTTTTAATTTTTTTATCGCGAAGTGCTTGCATATAAGTCACCAATTGCGGATTAAGACCATTGTAGAATTTTTGAATATCAAAGGTATTGTTACTTGATTTGTAATCAACCACCCCAAGACTTCCATCTGACAAACGATCCACACGGTCAATAATGCCTCGAATACGAACTGCATTGGCAAGCATTAATTCAAAAGGTTCTTCTTCATTTTCCACCTGGATCTGAGTATCCTGACGTAAAATGGTTGCCGTGCTTCTAGCAATATCTTCTAAGACTGTCAATGAGTAGCGGCTTTCCTCGTCTTCTTCGTAGATAAATTTGAAAGCATCTTCGGCGTTGGTTGTTTGAATAGCTCGATCTAATTTATTGTCAAACGGCTGGTTAGAAGCATCTTTCATGACCAATTCAAAGACACGATGAAGGTATGTTCCGTGATTTCTAGCGTCAGGGTGAATAGTTTCAACCTCTTGTAAACCAAGCACATACTGTAAGAAATATTTGTACTGATTGTTATAGAAAGTTGTCACCGCTGATGAAGATAAATTAATCGGCTCATCACTTGGAAAACGCGTCTCAATCACTTCATCAGAAACTGGCTTGGTCTGCATATTGTCCTTAATAAGTGGCAATTCAATACCGTCATTTACCAGTTTTTTACGAAGATAACGTACAGCTACTGACCAGAAGGTCTGCTCTTCTTTGCTAAGCTCGCGTTCTTCTTCAATAGCTAAGCGATTAACCTCAATCACACGAGATAAGAGCGCTTTATAATTCCCAATGTCTTCAGCATCTGTCGACAAACGATTTCGTCCCTTAACCAAAACAGGCACACCAAAGCTAGCTAATTCCGCAAGATAAGAAGATTCCTTATCTTCTGACTCGTTAGCAATTTGTGGCAAACTGAGCACCAATTCTTCCGTCGCTGAATTAAACAATGACAAAGCAGCAAAATGATTTTTCTTAATATTTTCACGACTAATCACATCAAAACGTTGATTGTCAGCTGTTGTCTCATTAACCTTGGCACGTTCTTCATCTGAAATCAAGCTACGATTTTGCGCAATCTTTGGGAAATGCGACTGCGTCATACCAAGTGCAAAGACAAATTTATTGGTATGTGGCTCAACCAAATCATAAGATTTTACAGAAACCACATCAACACTTGCTGGCACTACGCGGTACTGGGCAGCCAACATACCGCTTCTTAAAAGAGCTAAAAATTCATCCAAAGACAATTTTTCTTGTCCAAAAATCGTTTGAAATTGCTCGAGAATGCCAGTAAATGTTCGCCAAACTTGCTCGTGCTTTTCCTGGTCATTTTCTGAGAAGGTAGCTACCATACGCTCTAAATTCTCAGGCAAAGAAATAGCACTTAAGAAAGTCATCAATTTTTCAAGCAGGCTTGAGCCAAACTGCTTTTGTGCCTTAAATAAAGCTAGCAAAGGCGCCATGATTTGCTCGCGCATGCAATTAATATAAGCTAAGTGTTCTTCACCCTTGTAAGCAATCGTGAACTCCTTGCCAAATTTACTTTGTCCTTTAATATCAGCGTAAATCAGATATTGCTCAAAAAGGTCTAAATCATCTTGAGTGAAGGAACCATAAAGTCCTGTTTTCAAAAGATTAACCACATCTTCCATACGAAAACGATAACGTTTCACGCGCTCCAAGGAATCAATAAAATGCACCAAAGGATGATCGCTCATCGACTCTGCTTTTCCAAAATAATAGGGAATTTCATATTTATCAAAAATTTTGCCGATTTGCAGACGATAGCTATCCACATCACCCAAAAGCACCAAAATATCTTTATAGCGATAGCCTTGGTGAAGTTTATGACGAATAGCCTTTGCCACATGCTCAACTTCTTCTTTTTGATTAATAACATCCCAGATAGCATAATGTTTCTTATCATCTGGCGTTAAGGTGATATCTGATGTTGTAAAGTCGTGCTTAGCTTCAAAGAGTTTTGACAACTTAGCAAATGCTTCTTGAGATTTTTGAGAGCTCTCAACATATTCTGGCTGTGTTTGAAATTTAGCTGCCAAAGAACGTAAAAAATTCAAACTTGCCTGATAGACATTCCCAGTTGAAAATGTCGCCTTATAAGCCTTTTGACTACTGTAAGTTCCGATAATCACTTGAGCACATTTCTCTTCTAAAAGGCTGACCAAATCTTCCTCTTCTGCTGAAAAACGTGTAAAACCATCGATAACCAAAACAACATTTTCAAGCGCATCATCCAAATGACCCGATGCTACCTGCTTAGTAAAAAATGCAATTTTTGACTGATTGTCATACTGATTGGCTAACAAAATATCATTAACCGCCAAAAATATTTTCACCAAATCTTCTTGCTTCTCAGCCGTATGCAATTCTGTCAAGTCGAGCACGGTCATGTTAGCCGTTTTTAATTCCTTATACAAATCAACTAATTGCTTGATGAAATTCGTATCTTGCTTTAAACGCCCAAAAACTTTCAAATCCGTATCCGAAAAATAAGACAGCGCACGATAAAAAATCATAGCTAATCCATTATCATCAATCGTTTCTTTGGTCTGAGGCTCATTTAAGACAAAATAGCGTGCCATTTGAGCAAAACGCGTAATGGTAATGGCAAAAGACGCTTGGTCAGGTAAAAGTTCCAGAACCGCCCTTTCCTTTTCAAAAGACAAAGAATTTGGAGCGATGTAGAAAACACGCTTACCAGCTTTAGCCTCTTCCATCGCTTTTCTTGTCAAAATTTCAGTCATATCAAACTGAATATCTGTATATAATAATTTCATAATAATCCTTCGTCATATCACTAGATAATCCTATTATATCAAATTCTGCTATCAGTTTGGCTTTTTGATAAACAAGAAACCACCACTACTTTCGTAGCGGTGGTTTATCTATATTAACCCAAATAGCCTAATATTGTCTCAAATGACTAACGAACTTCTGCTCCGAGTTGTTCAACAAGGACTTTAGTGATTTTATCCATGTATTTAGTAACTTCTTCATCAGTCAAGTTGTCGTTTGGATTTTGGAAAGTAAGGCTGTAAGCCATTGATTTCATACCTTCAGCAATATTTGCACCAGCATAGACGTCAAAGAGCTTGATATCAGTTAAACGTTTCACTTTAGCTGATTCAATAGCAGCAACGATTTCTTTGTGAGTAGTAGTTGCTGGCAATAGCAAAGCAATATCACGAGAAACTGCTGGGAATTTAGTGATTTCAACAAACGCTTTATCAGCTTGAAGAGCAGCTTCAATAATATCCAAGTTTAATTCAGCTACGTAAGTTTCTGGAACGTTGTAGTTTTTAGCTGTTTGTGGGTGGATTTGACCAACAAAACCAACTAACTGACCATCCAAGTAGATGCTTGCTGTACGACCTGGATGCATGCTTTCAAGACCTTTTTCAGCAACATATTCAACTGTCAAATCAAGTTTGTTAAAGATAGCTTCAACGATACCTTTAGCATAGAAGAAATCAACTGGAATTGCTTTTGTTTGGAAATCTTTTTCAGCAACTAAACCAGAGATAGCAAAGGCAAATGTGCTGATTTCGTTTGGTAATTCTTCTTTTGGATTACCTTTTTGTTCGAAGACTTTACCGATTTCGTAAATTGCTAAGTTACTGTTTTTACGAGCAACGTTGTAGGCAATAGTATCAAGCATACCAGAAACAACATTTTGACGAAGAACTGAACGTTCTACTGACATTGGCCACATCAATTCAGTTAAATTGCTTGATTGCAACGTGAATTCAGTAGCTTTTTCAGGTGTTGTCAAAGTGTATGAGGCGATTTCAGTCAATCCAGCACCTTCAGCGATTGAACGCATTTTACGACGCAATTTTTGTGTTGCTGTCAATTCACCTGCAGTACCAGCAGCTTCTGGAAGTGTTGTTGGAAGGTTTTCGTAACCGTAAATACGAGCAATTTCTTCAACCAAGTCAGCTTGGATAGCAATATCCCAACGACGACGTGGTACTGAAACTGTGAATTTATCAGCATTTCCTGACAAACCAAAACCAAGTTTTGCAAAGACATCTTCGATATCAGCAAAAGTCAATTTTGTTCCCAAACGAACGTTTACGTAGTCAAGTGTTGTTGATACTTCAACATCTTCAGTTGGAACTGAACCAGCTTCCACACGACCAGAAAGAACTTCACCTTCAGCTAATTCTGTAAGCATTGCTGCCGCAAAATCAAGCGCTTCGTCAACAGTAGCGTAGTTAATACCTTTTTCGAAACGAGCTGAACTTTCAGAACGAAGGTTCAAACGAGATCCAGTACGGCGGATGGCGGTACCATCAAAAACAGCAGCTTCAAGAACAACGTTTTTAGAAGCGTTGTCGATTTCAGTAGCTTGACCACCCATCACACCAGCAAGAGCAACTGGTTTGTCAGCTACTGTGATAACAAGGTCTTCTTCTGTCAATTCACGTTCTTCACCATCAAGAGTGACCAATTTTTCACCAGCACGCACATTGCGAACAACGATTTTATTGTCTTCAAATTTATTCAAATCAAAAGCATGCATTGGTTGACCGAAGTACAATAGCACGTAGTTTGTCACGTCGACAACATTGTTGATTGGACGAATACCAGCGTTCATCAAAAGGTTTTGCAACCATTGTGGACTTGGTTTAACAGTCACGTTTTCAACGACACGTGCTTTGTAAGTCAAGACTTTGTCAGACTCGATAGCAACATCGATAACGTCTTTTGCAGCTTTAGAAACTTCTTTGAGTTCTTTTTCTGGGAAGTGAACTTCTTTTCCGTAGATAGCAGCTACTTCATGTGCAACCCCACGCATTGAAAGGGCATCTGCACGGTTTGGTGTGATTGACAACTCAACAATTTCATCATCCAAATCAAGATATGGGAAAATGCTGTCACCTGGTTTAGCATCTTCTGGCAAGATTTGAATACCGTCTGAAAATTCTTTTGGAATGATTGATTCTGGCAAACCAAGCTCTTGGAGTGAGCAAATCATACCAAGTGATTCCATACCACGGATTTTACCTTTTTTGATTTTGTAGTTGTCAGCAATACGTGCGCCTGGTACAGCTACGATAACTTTGATACCTGCAGTAACGTTTGGAGCACCACAAACGATTTGGCGCAATTCATCATCACCAGTATCTACTTGGCAAAGGTGCAAGTGTGTTTCAGGAACATCTTCACAAGATACAACGTGACCAACAACCAATTTTGTCAATCCTTCAGATGGTGATGAAACTCCTTCAACCTCAATCCCTGTTGTTGACATTTTTTCAGAAAGCTCATGTGTTGTAACATCAACATCAACAAGCTCTTTTAACCATTTATAACTTACTAACATAATATGTGTTAAAAGCTTTTCGCAGTCAAAATACGTTTGACAGGTAAGCTTCTTTATCCCTTTCTACTCTTATTCTTTTAAGGCTTTTCGCATAAGCCAATCTGTGTCTACTTTATCGCCAACTTTAAATAAGTGCTCTGAAAATTTTTCAAATCCGTATTTATGGTAGAAACCTTGAGCTTTGATATTGCCTTCCCAGACACCTAACCAAGCCCAATCAAATTCACCTGCCTTAGCCATATCAAGCGCCAGCTCAAATAATTTCTTACCTAAGCCAAATCCCTGACATTCACTAAGAATGTAGATACGTTGAATTTCAAAAGCATTTTCCAACTCATGCTCAGTCTGTGCTGCGCCCCAGTTTACTTTCATAAAACCAACCTCGCGCCCATCAACTTTGACAAATCGAACATCAGATTCTTTATCTGTCACATCTTTTTCAAGTTGCGCTAAAGTATAATTCTCATCGAAAAATTGTTGAAGTTCTTCTTCGGTATTATCAAAACCAAAGGTTTCACGGAAAGTATCGATGCTAAGCTTTTGCAGCGCCTCTAACTTATCCAAGGTCACTTTTTCAACTTTGATTTCTGCCATGATGACCTCCGATTCTTTTTCTTGCTAATCAATTATTTAAATTGATCTGAGAAACGGACATCGCCTTGATAGAAACCACGAATATCATTGATACCGTAACGAAGCATCGCAATACGTTCTTGACCAAGACCAAAAGCAAATCCAGAATATTTTTCTGAGTCTACACCAGACATTTCAAGAACACGAGGGTGTACCATACCAGCACCAAGGATTTCAATCCAACCAGTTTTCTTACATACGTTACAACCTTTACCACCACATTTGAAGCATGAGACGTCAACTTCTACTGATGGTTCAGTGAATGGGAAGTATGAAGGACGAAGACGGATTTTACGATCTTCACCAAACATTTTCTTGATAATCATTTCAAGAGTTCCTTTAAGGTCACCCATAGAAATGTTTTCACCAACAACAAGACCTTCGATTTGGTGGAATTGGTGGCTGTGTGTCGCATCATCTGTATCACGACGGAACACACGTCCTGGTGAGATCATTTTCAATGGACCTTTAGAAAAGTCGTGTTTATCAAGTGTACGAGCTTGCACAGGACTTGTGTGAGTACGAAGCAAGATTTCTTCAGTGATGTAGAAAGTATCTTGCATGTCACGAGCTGGGTGATCTTTTGGCAAGTTCATACGTTCAAAGTTGTAGTAATCTGATTCAACTTCATATCCATCAACAACTTGGAATCCCATACCAAGGAAAATATCTTCGATTTCTTCACTTGTTTGCGTCAAGACATGACGGTTACCAAGGTTAACTTGACGTCCTGGAAGAGTCACATCCAAGCTTTCTGATTCCAATTGTGCTTTGATTTTAGCAGCTTCAACGATTTTAGCTTGTTCTTCAAAAGCTTTTGTCAAAACGTCACGTACTTCATTAACTTGTTTTCCGACAACTGGACGCATTTCTTTAGAAAGATCTTTCAAACCTTTCAATAATTCTGTCAATGATCCTTTTTTACCAAGAACTTGCACACGTAATTCTTGAAGTTCTTTTGCATTGTTTCCACGCATTTCAGCCAATTTAGCTTGCGTAGATGATTTTAATTCTTCTAACTGCGCTTGTAAATCCATTAAAATTCCTTCCTTGGGACAACCCCTAATGTTTTTAAACGAAAAAAGCGTGCCACACTCCAATAGCGGAGCGTTGACACGCGGTACCATCCGTTTTTTATCTGACTAACAGACCTTAATTCATCGTCTTTAACATGAGTGAATTCGCCAAACTTTCATCTAGGAAGCTTCCAGTCACGACTTCCATTCCCTGTTAAACTGCCATAAGGTTACTATTCTCATAAGACACTATTCAATTTACACCCCATTCTAGCAAATTTTTTGCCATTTGACAAGGTTGAATATAGCGGCTTAATTCACACTAACCTTACCTGAATAATAATCAAAGCTTAAACCACTTTGGACATTTGGAATGAAAACATTAAACTCTAAACTACCGTCAGATGATTTTGCTTCCAAATGTGTCCCGCTAGCAAGAATATTATCGCCATCATAAATCAAAGTCACTCGGTAACGAACACGTTTATTCTGATCAAGTGCTCTTCTGACCTGACCTTCGTAGTAATTCTGACCCGTCGAGTCTTCTGAACTAGCTTCATTTGCCCAAGCTGTCTGAGTGGCTACATTTTCAGGATTGCTTGTTGAAGCATCAAAGCCTTTTAAGCCGCCGACTAAAGCATAGCCAAGCAAATGCCCACGGTCAACAGCATGACTATATCTTCCAGAGATATTTTGGGCTTGATGCCAGCCAGCTGGCGTCCAAGAGGTTGACCCATTTCCAGTTTCCTCACGGCTTCTGTATTGACGTGTCAACTTACTCAACAAAGCATTTGCGACCGTTGGAACAGTCTGACCTTGCACAATTTTTGTTTTGTTATTGGCATAAGGTTTGCTGGCTACTCTTGCATTCAAATCGGTTTTATTTCCGTTAACCAAATAAGCTCCCGCGCCGTTCCATTCTAAGTTTGAACCAAGCTGAGCTTTAACGCTGTCTGTTAAGACTGAATCTGCCAATTCTTGACTTGGCGTTGCTTGATTAGCAGATGACTGATTTGACACAATCTTTACAGATGATTCTCCCGTAATCAAGGAAATAACTTGATTAACAGGATTACTTGAATCTGAAGTTGTCAGCCAACCCGCACCAATACTAAGCAATAAAACTAATAAAAAAATAAATGATTTTGCCTGTTTAGACAGTTTTGATTTCTTTACCATAAAATCCTTTCACTAAAAAAGTGGAACATCGTGCTTTATCAAAACCATAAAGTCGATTATCCCACTTCTACATTTTCGTCAAGCTGCTCTAAAATACAAATAGCTTATTGACCTGTAAATTTACCAATAATTGCTTGCCATTTATCAATCGATAAAATTGAGAATGGATTTTTACCATCACCAATGACGGCATATCCAATCATCAATCCAACTGCTAAAAATAAACAAGCCAAAAGAGCAACCACTAGAACTAGTCCCAACTGTTTTGCTACGTACTTCCAGCCACTTGTCATTTTTTAAGCCTCACTTATACGTTTAATATTTGCACCGAGTTTAGCCAATTTTTCATGGAATTTGTAATATCCACGGTCAAGATGATTCAAGCGACCAACTGTTGTTGTTCCTTTTGCCACCATCCCAGTCAAAATAAGGGCTGCACTAGCACGAAGGTCAGTTGACATAACTGGAGCACCTTGAAGCTCTAGCCCGCCATGAATCATAGCTGTATCGCGCATGATTTCTGACTGCAAGCCCATACGGCGCATTTCTTCCAAATGTTGGAAACGATTCTCAAAGACCGTTTCAATCATTGTTGATTCGCCATTGACAACTGCCATCAAAGCTGTAAATTGCGCTTGCATATCAGTTGGGAAACCTGGGTGAGGAAGAGTTTTAACCGTTACAGGTTTCAATTTTGCTGTATCAGCAATAACACGAATCCCTTCAGGTTCATCAATAACGGTCACACCCATCTCAATCAATTTTGAAATCAAAGGACGATTGTGTTCCCAGATAGCATCCTTAACAAGAACATTACCCGATGTCATAGCTGTCGCTACCATGAAAGTTCCAGCTTCAATACGATCTTGAACCACATCATGTTCAGCACCATGAAGACTATCGACACCAGTAATCGTCAAAGTCTCTGTACCAGCACCTTTAACGATAGCACCCATTTTATTAAGTAGCATCGCTAAATCAACGATTTCCGGCTCACGTGCAACATTTTCAATAACAGTCACACCTTCTGCCAAAGTTGCTGCCATCATCAAGTTTTGTGTTGCACCAACTGATGGGAAATCCATGTAAATTGTTGTCCCTTTAAGTTTCCCATCAACAGTCGCTGTGATATCACCACCAGCTTGTGTGATTTTTGCCCCCATAGCTTCCAAACCTTTAAGGTGAAGGTCAATTGGACGACTACCAATCGTGCAGCCACCAGGCATTGATACTTTTGCATGACCTTTACGCGCTAAAATTGGTCCTAAAACAACGATTGAAGCACGCATTTTGCTAACATATTCATATGGGGCGATATCCAAAATATCTCCTGAAGCATCCACTTCAATGGTGTTCTTTGCTTCATCAAAATTAACTTGAATATCTAAACCACGGACAACATTATTCATCGTAAAGACATCTGAAAGGATTGGGACATTTGTTAAAACTGTCTTTCCTTCCTTCGGTAAAATTGTCGCTGCAAGAAGAGGAAGAACCGCATTCTTTGCTCCTTCAATGATTACTTCTCCTTCTAGGCGTGTATTACCACCTTCAATAATAATTTTATCCAAAATGAACTCCATTCTTATATTATAATATCAAAATTATATCATAGTTTAGCGATTATTGCTTTTATTGAAAGCCAAAGAAGAAAGTCTGGCTGACTGTAATGATTTCCAAAATAAAGTGACTTACCATATAACCAAGTGCAATACTAACCAAAAGAATAAACACTTTAAGACGACCAATATTCTCAGGCGTATTCTTAATCAATTTTGACCAATCAAATAAATTTCGAAGAATTTGATGGGTCATTGCAATAAAAACAAGGTGACTAATCAAAGTCACTGAACTATTTAAAATTTCCATAGGACTATTATATCAGATTTCATTTTTGACAACAAAAAACTTCACAAGTGTGAGCTTTCTTCATGAAAAAAACATCAAAAAATAATAGCTATATAATTTCTGTAGTGGGTAACTCCACTGTGGAATTATAGGGCTTTTTG